>ERZ791846.4-NODE-4-length-283280-cov-14.8976_pt1 | contig 283280 bp, 231 predicted proteins | sample MGYA00510289_ERZ791846 | MGnify/ENA primary metagenome ERZ791846 (study PRJEB30046, sample SAMN00715274) | human gut metagenome | study: EMG produced TPA metagenomics assembly of the A metagenome-wide association study of gut microbiota in type 2... | reverse complement strand
TGGTAACACATGGAGCTGACTGATACTAATCGGTCGAGGGCTTGACCAATAAGGTCTGAAAGAGCGGCGGAAGGATGACAGAGGAGACCGTTGAAAGTTTACTTTCATAAGGTCGGATCTGGAAGACTTCAGACATTGGCGAAGCCAATGACATGAGGAAAATCGAAGATTTTTCGAATGACCACCGCGGAGTTGAAGCAAAGAAAGTTGTACTTGAAATTCGGAAGATCAACAGTTCAATATGTGGTTTTGAAGGTATGTAAATGCCTTTAATGGCCCGGTGGCTCAGCTGGTTAGAGCGCCGCCCTGTCACGGCGGAGGTCGACGGTTCGATCCCGTTCCGGGTCGTTTTTATAAAATGAGAATTATAGTAAGCAACAATAGATCGCTGATGAGGCGGTTTTTTGTTGCTTATTTTTATTATAAGCCTTAATTAACGACAGAGTCTAATTTTGTGCTTCCACAGTCTATCATTGTCCTGCATTTTTCTTTTAGGAATTCACGTTTTTTATAATGAATGATAAATTGTGGAGGAAAATTAGAATGAACATTTACGGATATGTACGGGTATCCAGTATCGATCAGAATGAAGATCGACAGATTGCTGCTTTACGGGAAGTTTCCGTACCTGAAAAGAAAATCTTTATGGATAAGCAGTCAGGAAAGGATTTTGAGCGACCATATTACAAAAAGTTGGTGAGAAAACTAAAAGCAGGAGATTTATTGTATATTCTCAGTATTGACCGTCTAGGGAGAAATTACGAGGAAATCCAGAAGCAATGGCGTGTTCTGACCAAAGAGATTGGCATTGATGAATACGAGGATACATTGGACAGAGAAATACATTATGATGCAAGTGGAAATATCCACATTTCTTACGAAATAGAGTATGATGAAAATCACAAGTGGATTTCAGAAACTAAATATGATGCAGATGGTAATATTATAGAACAGAGAAAAAACCAATAACCTATTTGCGGACGTATAAAAATAAGTAAAACCCCATAAAACGGCAGGTGAAAATATTAACAAAACTCCCCTGCCATTTCTATACGAGTTTGCCAAGACTAACTCGTGCCGAAATCACAAACATATGAACAAATGCACAAATTATACTGTATACATTGTATTTTTTGCAGTAATACGAATTAAACATTTGCATTTTAACGAATAATTGATATAATAAACGTAGGCCAGTCTGTGAGGGCTTGTTTCCCGCGCAGACCCACATGTATACTTATATATCTATAATATACATATTTCATTCACTAATTGCAGGAGGAAATCAAAATGGCAAGAAAAATGAAAACCATGGATGGTAACCATGCAGCAGCTCATGCTTCATATGCATTTACTGATGTAGCGGCTATCTATCCGATTACCCCATCTTCACCTATGGCTGAAGCTACAGATGAGTGGGCAACAGACGGAAGAACCAATATTTTTGGTCATGAAGTTCAGATCACAGAGATGCAGTCTGAGGCTGGTGCAGCAGGTGCTGTACACGGTTCTCTGGCAGCAGGTGCTTTAACCACCACCTACACAGCTTCCCAGGGTCTGTTACTGATGATCCCTAACCTTTATAAGATCGCTGGTGAGCAGCTGCCAGGCGTATTTAACGTATCTGCCCGTGCACTTGCTAGCCATGCATTATCTATTTTCGGTGATCACTCCGACGTTTATGCCTGTCGTCAGACTGGATGCGCAATGCTGTGCGAGTCCAGTGTACAGGAAGTTATGGACTTAACCCCAGTTGCTCATCTGGCAGCTATCAAGGGTAAAGTTCCTTTCATCAACTTCTTCGATGGTTTCCGTACATCTCATGAGATCCAGAAGATCGAGACCTGGGATTACGAAGATCTGAAGGATATGGCTGATATGGATGCGATCGCTGAATTCCGTAAGCATGCATTAAATCCAAACCATCCATGCCAGAGAGGTTCCGCTCAGAACCCAGATATCTTCTTCCAGGCAAGAGAAGCTTGCAACCCATACTATGATGCTCTTCCAGCAATCGTTCAGGAGTACATGGACAAGGTTAACGCAAAGCTTGGTACAGATTATAAGCTGTTCAACTACTATGGTGCAGCAGACGCAGAGCATGTTATCATCGCTATGGGTTCTGTAAATGATACCATTGAAGAGACCATCGACTACTTAACAAAGCAGGGCAAGAAGGTCGGCGTTGTTAAGGTTCGTCTGTACAGACCATTCTGTGCACAGGCTCTGATCGATGCTATTCCAGAAACTGTTAAGACTATCTCCGTATTAGACAGAACAAAAGAGCCAGGCGCTATTGGCGAGCCTCTGTACCTGGATGTTGTTGCTGCTCTTAAGGGAAGCAAGTTTGACCAGGTTAAGATCTTAACCGGACGTTACGGCTTAGGTTCTAAGGATACCACACCTGCTCAGATCGTAGCAGTATATGAGAATGAAGCTAAGACTCCATTCACCATCGGTATCGTTGATGATGTTACCAACCTGTCTCTTGAGATCGGTGCTCCATTAGTTACTACTCCAGAAGGAACTACTAACTGTAAGTTCTGGGGTCTGGGTGCTGACGGTACCGTAGGTGCTAACAAGAACTCCATCAAGATCATTGGTGATAATACAGATATGTATGCTCAGGCATACTTTGATTATGACTCTAAGAAGTCCGGCGGTGTTACAATGTCTCATCTGCGTTTCGGACACAGCCCAATTAAGTCTACCTACTTAATCCACAAGGCTAACTTCGTAGCATGTCATAATCCATCCTATGTACGTAAGTACAACATGGTACAGGAGCTGGTTGACGGCGGTACCTTCCTGTTAAACTGCGCATGGGATATGGAAGGCCTTGAGAAGCACTTACCAGGCCAGGTTAAGAAGTTCATCGCTGATCACAAGATCAACTTCTACACCATCGACGGTGTTAAGATCGGTATCGAGACCGGTATGGGACCAACACGTATCAACACAATCTTACAGTCCGCATTCTTCGAGCTGACCGGAATCATCCCAGCTGAAAAGGCTAACGAGCTGATGAAGGCTGCTGCAAAGGCAACTTACGGACGTAAGGGTGAAGACGTTGTCATGAAGAACTGGGCAGCTATCGATGCTGGTGCCAAGGGCGTTCACAAAGTAGAAGTTCCAGCAAGCTGGGCTAACTGCGAAGATGAAGGACTTGACTACAAGGTAGTTACCGAGGGAAGAAAGGAAGTTGTAGACTTCGTAAACAACATCCAGACCAAGGTAAGCGCTCAGGAAGGTAACACACTGCCTGTATCTGCATTCAAGGATTACGTTGATGGTTCTACACCATCCGGTTCTTCTGCATACGAGAAGCGTGGTATCGCTGTTAAGGTTCCTGTATGGAACGTTGATAACTGTATTCAGTGTAACTTCTGTTCTTATGTCTGCCCACACGCTGTTATCCGTCCAGTAGCTATGACTGCTGAGGAAGCTGCTAAGGCTCCTGCAGATATGAAGATGAAGGATATGACTGGTATGCCAGGATACAAGTTCTCCATGGCTATCTCTGCTCTGGATTGTACCGGATGCGGTTCCTGTGCTAACGTTTGCCCAGGTATGAAGGGTAACAAGGCTCTGGAAATGAAGCCATTAGAGGCTAGTCTGTCTGAGCAGGCTAACTACGACTTCGCTGAGACTCTGCCAGTTAAGGAAGAAGTTATCGCTAAGTTCAAAGAGAATACTGTTAAGGGTAGCCAGTTCAAGAAACCTCTCCTTGAGTTCTCCGGCGCATGCGCAGGCTGTGGTGAAACTCCATACGCTAAGCTGATCACCCAGCTGTTCGGTGACAGAATGTACATCGCAAACGCAACCGGATGCTCTTCTATTTGGGGTAACTCTTCACCATCTACACCTTACACCATGAACGCTAAGGGCCAGGGTCCTGCATGGGATAACTCCCTGTTCGAGGACAACGCTGAGTTTGGTTACGGTATGTTACTGGCTCAGAACGCTATCAGAGATGGCTTAAAGTCCAAGGTTGAATCTGTAATGGCTAACGAGAACGCTTCTGAAGAAGTTAAGGCTGCTTGCAAGGAATGGTTAGATACCTACGCTGTAGGCGCATTAAACGGAACTGCAACTGACAAGTTAGTTGCTGCATTAGACGGCATTGACTGCCCAACCTGCAAAGAGATCGTTGCTAACAAGGACTTCTTAGCTAAGAAATCCCAGTGGATCTTCGGTGGTGACGGATGGGCTTACGATATCGGCTTCGGCGGTGTAGACCACGTTCTGGCTTCCGGAAAAGATATCAACATCATGGTTTACGATACCGAGGTTTACTCCAATACAGGTGGTCAGGCTTCCAAGTCTACTAAGACCGGTGCTGTAGCTCAGTTCGCTGCAGGCGGTAAAGAGACCAAGAAGAAAGACCTTGCTGGTATTGCAATGAGCTATGGTTATGTATACGTTGCTCAGATCTGTATGGGTGGCGATATGGCTCAGACTGTTAAGGCTCTGGCTGAAGCAGAAGCATATCCAGGACCATCCCTGATCATCGCTTACGCTCCATGTATCAACCATGGTATCAAGAAGGGTATGGACAAGGCTATGACCGAAGAGAAGCTGGCTCTTGAGTGCGGATACTGGAACAACTTCCGTTACAACCCAGCTGCTGAGAAGAAGTTCACCTTAGATTCTAAGGCTCCTAAGATGGAAGGATATCAGGACTTCTTAAAGGGCGAGGTTCGTTACCTGTCCTTAACCATGAAGAACCCAGACAGAGCAGCTACTCTGTTCGCACGTAACGAGAAAGAAGCAAAAGAGCGTTACGAGCATCTGTCTAAGCTGGTTGCACTTTATGGAAATGACTAATTCATCCTGCAAAGTGAGTTAGAATAGATTAGGTTAAATCAACCCCGGAGGGCGTAAAAACTCTCCGGGGTTTTTAAAAAGAAAGGGAAATGCATCATGGCTGAAAAGCTGACAATGGCTGATATTGCAGAACTGGCGGGAGTTACCAAAAGTACGGTATCCCGGTATTTTAACGGGGGAAGCATCAAAGAAGAGACGAGAAAAAAGATCCAGAATGTGGTAGAAGAGAATAACTATATCCCAAACAGCTTCGCAAGGTTAAAAGCCAAAGAAAGCAATACAGTTGGTGTGATCGTCCCTACTTTAAACTCAAAAGTGACCAGCCGCGTGGTCACAAGCATTGGACGTTATCTGAGAAGTCAGGGATATGAGGCTCTGATCAAGGACTCAGATCACAGCCCAAAGCTGGAACTGGAAAATATCAACCGCCTTTTTACCCAAAAAGTAGACGGTATTTTATTCAGTGCCATTTCTCTTACCGAGGAACATAAGCAGCTTCTTATGAATTCGCCGGTGCCGGTAGTAGTTCTTGCCCAGAACTTTGAAGAGGGCATTACTGTAACTATGGACGATTACACAGCAGGAAAGACCATGGGAAGTTTTATGGGAAGCAGGGTCCATGGAAAGATCGCTTATTTAGGTGTAGAGGAAGAAGACGAGGCAGTGGGAATTTTCCGCCGCCAGGGAGTCTTAGAGGGGATCAAAGAGAGCGGATCCCAGGTGATGACCGTAGAAACAGGAGATTATAGCTACGCAAGCGGTCAGGAAATGATGGAAAAAGTCCTTGAAAAAGGGCTTCCGGATGGTGTGATCTGTGCTACAGACCGTCTGGCTTTTGGAGCATACCGTATATTGCAAAAGCATGGCATTTTAATTCCGGAGCAGGTATCAGTAGCTGGTTTTGGCGGCTATGATGAAAGCGAATTGTTGTCTCCACAGCTTACCACCCTGCGTTTTGACTCCTATGGACTGGGCTATCTGGGAGCGGAGACTCTTCTTAAGATGATAAGAGAGGAACCGGTACCAAAAAAACAGATCGTAGGCTTTGAAATGATACCTGGAAAAAGTGTGAGAAATGAAAATACAGTAAAATAAACGGGAAATAGACAGGGCAGAACCGGGCCCAAAAGGGTCCAAAAGCAAAGAAAAGTAATAAAAAGGTCGTGTTTGTGCAAGTTGCATAAAAATGACCTTTATTTTTTTACACTCAATAATGGAACCGGTACCATAAATAACATTGACATTAGACACAAAAAGGTATATGATACAAACATGGAACCGGTACCAATCACAAACAGGGGAGATAGTTACAATAGAGACAGAAAAACAAAGATTGGTACCGGATATACCACAAAGTGTGGTCATATATCACAATAAATAATAGTTGTGTGAAATGTCTCCGGAACAAAAAATCCGAGAGAACATTAAAAAGAAAGGGAAGGTAAAAAATGGATTACGCAAAAATTGCAGAACAGGTAATTCAGTATGTGGGCGGTAAGAAAAACATCAAATCAGTAGCTCATTGTGCTACCAGACTTCGTTTTCAGCTTCGTGATAATTCACTGAGAAACGAAGAAGCTTTAAGTGATTTGGAGGGTGTAAAGGGAGTATTTCTTACACAGTCCCAGTTTCAGATCATTTTTGGTTCAGGCACTGTAAATCTGGTGTGTGCAGAAGTGCAGAAGCAGTTAGGCACATTAGAAAAGCAGGCATCTGATGAAAAAGAAGAGAAGAGCGGCAACGCCATCCAGCGCTTTATCAAAATGCTCAGTGACATTTTCGTTCCTATTATCCCGGCAATCGTTGCAGGCGGTCTTTTAATGGGCCTTAACAACGTGCTGACATCCCCTTTAATAAATGGAAGCAGTGTCATTGAGCTTTATCCACAGTGGGCAGGCCTGGCAACAGCAGTAAATACTTTTGCAAGCGCGCCATTTACATTTTTGCCGGTGCTCATCGGATTTAGTGCTACGAAGAAATTTGGCGGAAATGCCTTCTTAGGCGCAGCTATGGGTATGATCATGGTACATCCGGATCTTCTAAATGCATACCAGATCGGTATTGCAGATCCGCCTGTATGGAATATCCTGGGGCTGAATGTGGCAGCTATTGGTTATCAGGGAACCGTTCTTCCGGTACTGGCTGTTTCATGGATCATTGCAAATATTGAAAAACGCCTGCGTAAGGTAACACCTTCCTGGCTGGATAACCTGACAACCCCGCTGCTGTCTATTCTGATTACTTCCTTCCTTACCTTCATTTTTGTAGGACCTGTATTAAGAGAGGCAGGAAATCTTCTGGCAGCAGGTATTACATGGCTTTATAATTCTCTTGGTTTTGTAGGCGGCGCGATCTTCGGTCTTACTTATGCACCGATCACTATGACTGGTATGCATCACAGCTTTATTGCCATTGAGACTCAGCTTTTAGCAGACAGCGTTCATACAGGCGGAAGCTTTATCTTCTCTACAGCTAGTATGAATAACGTGGCACAGGGCGCAGCTGTTCTTGCAGTGCTTCTGCTTACCAAAAACGAAAAATTAAAATCTATTTGTTCCGCATCTGGTGTATCCGCTCTTTTAGGTATCACAGAGCCGGCGATGTTTGGTGTGACCTTAAAACTGAAATATCCATTTTATGCAGCAATTATTGGTTCCGGTGTAGGAAGTGCTTATCTTGCATGGACTAAAACACTGGCACAGGCTTTAGGCGCAGCCGGACTCCCTGGATTTATCTCCATGAAGCCGGAAGATTATGGTCACTTTGCCATCGGTCTGATCCTTTCTATGGCAGTATCCTTTGGACTGACTGTTGTATTCTGGAAAAAAATGGGAATTGAGAAAGAAACAGCAGAAGTAGAAGCTAAAACTACAGATGCAGATAAAGAAGCAGAAGTGAATTCTGATGTGAAAGCAACAACAGATGAGATCAAACCGGAAGCAGTTGTAACAGAACCAGAAGAGACTGCAGAAACAGCACAGGAAAACCAGGAACTTACCTTTACATCCCCCATGAAAGGAAAAGTCCTTCCTGTAACAGAGTCTGCAGATGAAATGTTCGCATCCAAAATGTTAGGTGATGGTATTGCAGTAGAAGCAGCAGACGGAACCGTTTATGCTCCATGTGATGGTACTGTATCTTTATTATTCCCTACCAAACATGCAGTTGGTATCAAATCTGCCGATGGCGTGGAACTGCTCATTCACGTAGGTATCAACACGGTACAGTTAGACGGCGAAGGGTTTGAAGCGTTTGTTACCCAGGGCGATACAGTAAAGAAGGGCGATAAGCTTTTAAAAGCGGACCTGGACTTTATCCGGGAAAAAGGTTTAAATCCACAGACTATGATGATCTTCCCGGAAGCGATGAACCTGGATATTACCCCACTTTCCAGTGAAAATGCAGACGAGAATACCGCGGCAGTAAAAGTAACCAGAAAGTAAGACTACAAATAATACAGCTGGCAATAGCAGGAGGCATCCCTTGAAAAAATATGAGAAAGTATTTCAGAAAGATTATGAAACATGGTATGGGGAAAATGAGGCATACAGAAAACAGGTGGCAGAAGACCCGGACCGGCTTGCATTTCACCTGATGCCGGAAACTGGCTGGATGAATGATCCCAATGGTCTCTGTCAGTTTAAAGGAGAATACCACATTTATTATCAGTATACCCCCTTTGAGCCAACCGGAGAATTAAAGCTGTGGGGCCATTATAAAACAAAGAATCTTGTTACCTATGAACAGTGCCAGCCGGTCTTATTCCCGGACAGCGATGAGGATGCTCATGGCGTATATTCCGGCTCTGCTTTCTGTGAAAATGGGAAGATCAACTTCTTTTATACAGGAAATGTAAAATTGTTTGACCGCCCGGATTATGATTACATCAACAGTGGAAGAGTCAGCAATACCATGTATGTCACCAGCGAAGACGGGATGCATTTTTCACCGAAGAAATGCCTGATGACCAACAGTGATTATCCGGCAGATATCAGTGCCCATGTAAGGGATCCAAAGATCATTAAGAGGGAAGATGGCTATTACATGGTCTTAGGAGCAAGGGACAAAGAGAGTAAGGGTCTGGTACTGGTATACCGTTCCGATGACCTGACAAACTGGAAATATCATGGACGGATCACCACAGAAAATGCCTTTGGCTATATGTGGGAATGCCCGGATCTTTTTGAACTGGATGGACAGCTGTGTCTGATCTGTTGCCCTCAGGGTGTAGAAAAGAAGGGATATGATTACTGGAATGTCCATCAGTGTGTATGTATTCCGTTAGATTATGATTTTACACCGGGAACCTGGGTAATTAAGACTACAGATAATTTTCAGATGGTAGACCGGGGATTTGATTTTTATGCTCCGCAGACCTTTGAGGATCAGCAGGGAAGACGGATCCTGATCGGATGGATGGGAATACCGGATGCAGATTATACAAATCCTACTGTAAAAAAAGGCTGGCAGCATGCCTTAACGATCCCGAGACAGCTCCATATAAGGGATGGAAAGCTGTATCAGGAGCCGGTAAAGGAATTGGAGAAACTTTGCCGGAATGGCAGAACATTTTCCAAAGAAGAATTCCAAAATCTGGAACTACCCAAATGTGCCAAAGTGCAGATCGACTTTAAGGATTGCAAAAATATGGAATTTTCCATCAGCGATGGAGTAAAACTGACCTATATGGATCATGTTCTGACGCTGGACCTGGGTAACTGTGGAAGCGGCAGGACGATCCGCAAGGTATGGATCGAAGAACTGACAGACCTTACTTTGTTTGCGGACACAACTTCTTTGGAACTGTTTATTAATAAGGGAAGCCAGGTATTTACTACCCGTGTGTATGGTAAACAGGGAAAAGCAGGACTTAAAGGGCAGTGTGATGCCCGAATCCAGGTATATGAAATGTCAGGTTATGAATATGGCCGCATCTGACGGCGGTATTGAAGGGGTGTAAGAGAAGTAGTTTTGCGAAATACTCGTTCAAAATAGGGGAGATTTATAAAGCCCGCTTCAAGGGCAATATCCGTCATGGAAAGCTCAGTTTCTCGCAGGAGAAGCTGGGCTTTTTTGATGCGGCAGATGTTCTGGTATTCTGTAATGGTAAAACCGGTAACTTTGCGAAAGATCCGGGTCAGATAGGAACGGCTGATGAAAAAATGGGCAGCGATCTGATCCAGGCTGTTTTTTTCACTGCAGTGATTTTGGAGATAAATAGCAATATCATGTACCTGCTGATACATACCTGTATGGACCAGATTGTTTTGAAGGTTTTCCTTCCAACCGCCCTCTTCCTGCGTCTTTCTGATCTGGATCAGGAGAAGGAGAAGCTGAACGGTATACAGACGGATCAAACCGTTGGCAGTCGTTGTGTCCTGTTTATTGCCGGGAGTTGTCCGGGATGAGATAAGTGTAAATTGTTCCTTGATCTGTGTCAGAAGGGAAAGAATCTGAGCCCATTGATCCACAGAAAATCTTGTAATACCACGATAGGCATTTCCAAATTCTTCCAGACTTACAGATCCACACAGGTGGAGAAGCTGGTCTAATACAGGTCCTTCTAACTGCATCAGAAAACGGTGGTGCTTTTTTCCTGTACCTGCAGGGCAGGTTTTATGGATCTGGTTCTGGTCTACCAGGATAGCCATATGTTCCTGCAAATGATAGGTATCCTGTTCTACGAAATAAAAACGTTCCCCTTCTATGAGAAAATATAATTCCAGGCTTTCATGAAAATGGCGCGTGACCATGGAAAAACTGTGGCTGCGGATGGCTTCTTCAACGAAAATACCGGGAATTTCCCCTTTAAATAAAATTTCAGATGCGTCAGGTATTTCACTGACAGAAAGATAAAGTGTGTCCTGTTCCATAATGATAAGTGCTCCTGTTCCTGCTGCGTCTATTATAGCATAGAGTTGCATTTAAAAGTAGCCGATAAGATAAAAACTACAAAAATATACCTGATTTTGTTAGCAATTTTACATATTTTATTCTAAAATGAGACACATAAAAGGACCTACATAAAGGACACATATTGTAACAGGAGGCAGCGTATATGAAGTACAGTAAAGGAAAAGTTTCTGATATTCAGGTTGCATACATTGGAGGAGGTTCCAGAGGATGGGCGTGGACATTTATGACGGATCTGGCACTGGAAGACGAGATCAGCGGAACCATCCGTTTATATGACATTGACAGGAAAGCAGCACAGACCAATGAAGTGATCGGCAATCACCTGATGAACCGACCGGAGGCAAAGGGAGACTGGAAGTTTGAGGTAAAGGACAGTTTGAAAGAAGTTCTTACAGGCTGTGATTTTGCAGTGATCTCTATTTTACCGGGAACTTTTAATGAGATGGCTTCCGATGTACATCTGCCGGAGCGCCTTGGTATTTATCAGTCAGTAGGTGATACAGCAGGCCCGGGCGGGATCATAAGAGGGCTGCGCACGATCCCTATGTTTGTAGAGATCGCAGAGGCGATCAAAAAATATGCTCCTGATTGCTGGGTGATCAATTATACTAATCCTATGTCCCTGTGTGTGAAAACACTGTATCATGTATTTCCGCAGATCAAGGCATTTGGCTGCTGCCATGAGGTATTTGGTACCCAGAAGGTTTTAAGGGGGATCTACGAAGAAGAAACAGGAGACAAGGTTGCAGACTGGCATGATATTCATGTAAATGTAGTGGGGATCAACCATTTCACCTGGTTTACGGAGGCAAGTTATAAAGGAGCTGACTTATTCCCTGTATACAAGAATTATATAGATCATCATTTTGAAGAAGGTTATCAGCTGGAAGGTGAAAACTGGATGAATTCTTCTTTTAAATGCGCCAATCGTGTAAAAATGGATCTTTTTTGCAGATATGGGCTGATCGCAGCAGCAGGGGACCGTCATCTGGCGGAATTTATGCCTGGAAATGAGTATCTGAAGGATCCGGAAACAGTTGCTTCCTGGAAATTCGGTCTGACAACGGTAGACTGGAGAAAAGAAGATCTGAAGAAACGTCTGGAGAGAAGTCACAGACTGGCAGCAGGAGAAGAGGAGATCGATCTGACGCCAACAGGAGAAGAGGGAATTCTTCTGATCAAGGCACTGTGCGGACTGGGACGTGTAGTCAGCAATGTAAATATCCCAAATACAGCCGGTCAGATCCCAAATCTTCCGGAAAATGCCCTGGTAGAGACAAACGCCCTGTTTGACAGAGACAGTATCCATCCGGTGGCTGCAGGGAAAGTACCTGAAAATGTAAAAGCCCTGCTGATGCCTCACATTGAAAACCATGAGAGGACCTTAAAGGCAGCACTTACCTGTGATGAAGAACTGGTAGTACAGGCTTTCCTGCATGACCCTGTTGTAAAGGGAAAGCAGCCTCAGGAGGCACAGGTGCGCAGCCTGGTACATGATATGATCGAAAACACCAGAAAATATCTGCCAGACGGCTGGAATTAAATATAGAAAATAAGTTTTTGAATGTTTCGGATATATCGTTTACAGAACGGCAGCCAGACCTGTAAGAAACAGATCTGGCTGCCGGATCCTGTTACCAGGAAAGGATCTCGTATCCATCCTCTGTGATCAGAACCTGGATCTCCCACTGGGCGGAAGGCATACCGTCATCTGTATAGATGGTCCAGTCATTTTCCGCGTCAACGAAGATATCTGCTTTCCCCATATTGATCATAGGTTCAATGGTAAAGATCATACCCGGAACCATAAGCATCTCTGTTCCTTTTTTAGAAACAAAACTTACCCATGGATCTTCGTGGAATTCCAGGCCTACGCCGTGACCGCCGATCTCCCGGACAACGGTATAACCGTTTGCAGTAGCATAGTCGTTGATGGCCTGACCCATATCACCTAAGTGTCCCCATGGCCGTACCTGTTTTAAACCTTCTTCGATCGCCTGTTTGGTTACCTCTACCAGACGCTTCTTTTCAGGGGAGACTTCACCGATACAGAACATTCTGGAAGAGTCGGAGTAGTATCCTTTATAAATAGTAGAAACGTCTACATTAATGATATCACCATCTTTTAAGATCACATCAGCAGAAGGGATACCATGGCATACCTGATCGTTTACAGAGGTGCAGACGCTCTTTGGAAATCCTTCATAGTTTAAGGGAGCCGGAATTCCGCCTCTGTGAGTAGTCTGTTCGTAAACCCACAGATCGATCTGCTCGGTTGAGATGCCGGCACAGATATGTTCTGCAACATAATCCAAAACAGACACATTGATCTTTGCGCTTTCGCGGATTGCTGCGATCTGCTCCGGATTTTTGATCATGGCATGACTTGGTACCTTGGAACCTTTGTGACGGTATTCTGACAGTTTTACGTCAAAATCCATATGGCAATTTTTATATTTATGTCCGCTGCCGCACCAGCAGGGATCATTTCTTCCTATTTTCTGCATGATATTCTCCTTTACCTGGCTTCCTGCAAATTTAGATCTCTATAGACTGGAACAGGAAAGCACTGCGTATCAAGTATAGCACAGCAGGGGACACAATGCCATAGGGGGATTGAGAATTATTCCCTTGTACGGGGCAGAGATCTGTGTTTTAGGAAGATATCGTTTTCTTTAGTCTCAGGGGAAGGAGGCGTAAAAGCAAGGATGTTTTCCGGGCTGCAGCCTAAAATGATACAAAGATCATTGATGGTGCTGGTACTTAATGGTCGGTTTTTCCTCAAACGGTCAATGGTAGCACTGGAGATAGAATAATCATGGATCAGCGAATAAGTAGATTCTCCGCTGGCTTTCAGTGTTTCCCAGAAGGGCTGATAGTTTATCATAAAGGTCCTTTCTGTTATTGTTATAGTAGTTTATTTTATTTTTGTATGTTTGACATTGTTGCTGTATTTTTACCTATAAATAATAAACGTAAGAGAATGTAAAAAATCCCCGTCCTTCTGTAAAAAAATGAAAAAATCTTGCATTTTTGTAAAACTTATGTATAATGGGGTTCGGAGGAAGAGTACCATGAAATTAAGAAGAGTTTTAGGTAGTTTTGCCTGGGTGGCCCTGGCAGCTGCGCTGATCCTTGTAAATGCAGCGGCAGCCAATGCGCAGGATAAAGCCGCAGAGGACGGTCAGACCGTTCAGACGATCACAGTAAAATAAGAGGGACATGAGTCCGGGTACAGAGTCGCAGCGTGCGGCTCTTTTTTTGTACTGCCAAGGCACATCCTTTTTACGCCGACAATGGGCATTTCCGCCATGAGGAAGTTTGTTGCAGCAGGCTGAGATCGGGATTTTTCACAGTTTACATAGAAAGCGCAACTTTTGCAATGATATTGACAAAAATTCATATGGAAAATAAAAAAATATGTGGTAGAATAGAGTCAGAGTTAAGAAGTAATATATTAGTATAACAGTAATATAAAACCAAAACAGGAGGGTATCATTATGCATTTACTGGACAGCGAACTGAAAAACAAAGAACAGTGGGAGAAGGCTGAGATCAGTCTTCCACAGTTTGACCGTCAGGCTATGAAGGAAGAGACAAAGAAGAACCCACAGTGGGTACACTTTGGCGCAGGTAATATTTTCCGCGCATTCCCAGCTGCATTACAGCAGAAACTGTTAAATGAAGGAATTGAAAAAACAGGTATCATCGTAGCAGAGGGTTATGATTATGAGATCATCAAGAAAGCATACCGTCCACAGGATGATTTAAGCCTTTTAGTTACCTTAAAGGCAAACGGAACCATTGAAAAGACCGTGATCGGAAGCCTTGCAGAGTCACTGACTGTAGACCGTCATGACGCAGCAGACTGGAACCGTTTAAAAGAGATCTTCGCAAGCAATACCCTTCAGATGGTAAGCTTTACCATTACTGAAAAGGGCTACAGTATCACTTCTCCTGACGGTGCATTCCGCGCAGATGTAAAGGCTGATTTTGAGGCAGGTCCTGAAAATGCAGACAGCTACATCGGTAAGCTGGCAGCATTATGCTACTGGAGATATACCCAGGGCGCAGCTCCACTGGCACTGGTAAGTATGGACAACTGCTCCCACAACGGAGATAAGCTGTTCGCAGCAGTAGATGCTTATGCAAAAGCATGGACTGAGAACGGAAAAGCAGAGAAGGGCTTCTTAGAGTACATTGAGAACCCTGCAAAGGTTTCCTTCCCTTGGAGCATGATCGATAAGATCACCCCACGTCCTGACGCAAGCGTAAAGAAGATGTTAGAGGATGCTGGCTTTACTGATACAGAAAGCATTGTAACAAGCAAGAATACCTACGTAGCACCTTTCGTAAACGCAGAAGAGGCTCAGTACCTTGTAATTGAAAATGCATTTCCAAACGGCCGCCCGGCATTAGAGAATGCAGGTGTTATGTTCACCTCCAGAGAGACAGTAGAAAAAGTAGAGCGCATGAAAGTATGCACCTGCTTAAATCCTCTGCACACTGCACTGGCTGTATATGGCTGCCTGTTAGGTTACACCAAGATCAGCGATGAGATGAAGGATGCTGACCTGGTTAAACTGGTTGAGATCATTGGATACAAAGAGGGACTTCCGGTTGTTACAGATCCTGGAATTCTTTCTCCAAAGAAGTTTATTGATGAAGTACTTCAGATCCGTGTACCAAACCCATTTATGCCTGATACTCCACAGAGGATTGCCTGCGATACTTCCCAGAAGCTGTCCATCCGCTTTGGTGAGACCATTAAGGAATACATGGCAAGCTCTGAACTGGATGTAAAATCCTTAAAGTTCATCCCAATGGTACAGGCTGGATGGTGCCGTTATCTGTTAGGTGTAGATGATGAACTGAACGCATTTACAGTAAGCCCGGATCCAATGTATGAGGAACTGGCTGGCAAGCTGGCAGGCGTAAAGGTAGGAGAGTCCTGCGACGTACACGCTGTTCTTTCACCAATCTTAAGTGATGCAAAGATCTTCGGTGTAAACTTATATGAGGCAGGTCTTGGCGAATATGTAGAAAGCATCTTCGCAGAACTGATCGCTGGAAAGGGCGCTGTAAGAGAGACTTTAAAGAGACATCTGGCTGAGGCATAAGATAAGGCTTACCTGCATCAACAGGTAAATAAAAGTTTGTGTTATAAATAGGTTAAAACTGGCCGTGGCAGAAATGTTGCGGCCTTTTTGCTGCCATGCATCTGAAAGAAGCGCCTTTTATATTCCCAAGACATGTGTTATACTAGCAGGGAAACATATGTACGGATAGAAGGAGTATAACCATGAACAGGATCCCACAGCCTGGAACTTTTTACAGGCATTTTAAAAATAAATTATATCAGGTCATTGCAGTGGCCACTCATTCAGAAACAGGAGAGAAAATGGTGGTCTATCAGGCTCTCTATGGGGATTACCAGGTGTATGTAAGACCGTTGGAGATGTTTATAAGCCCGGTAGACCGGGAAAAATATCCGGATGTGGAGCAGGAATACCGTTTTGAGCAGGTATTTCCAGGACAGATGAATGAACTGGGAAAAAATGGAAATAAGCCGGCCACCGGCAATCTGGCAGGATATGATCAGACCCAGCAACCAGAAGAACCGATGGGCCACGAATGGCTGGAACGTTTTCTGGACGCTGACCGCCCGGAAGATCAGCTGGCTGTATTAAAACAGATGGAAGGCCATGTAACACAGAAAGAACTGGACTGTATCTTTCTGTCTTTGGACCTGCAGCCGGAAACAGGAAAGACAAAAACAGAGCAGGTAATGGATCTGCGCCGCCATATACAGCTGCTGCGCCGGTATGACGGCAGCAGACTGCGCTGATGGTTAAAATGAGGTGAACGAATGCTATTTGATCTGGAAGAAGAACTGAAAAAGCTGCCTGCAAGCCCCGGTGTATATCTGATGCACAATAACCGGGATGAGATCATTTATGTAGGCAAGGCCATCAGTTTGAAAAATCGTGTACGCCAGTATTTTCAGAGCAGCCGCAATAAAACAGCCAAGATCCAGCAGATGGTATCCCATATTGCATGGTTTGAATATATCCTGACAGACTCTGAGTTGGAGGCGCTGGTCTTAGAGTGCAATTTAATAAAGGAACACCGTCCGCGATATAATACCATGTTAAAGGATGATAAGACCTATCCTTATATCAAGGCAACGATCTGGGAAGATTTTCCAAGGCTTCTGTTTTCAAGAGATATGAAAAAGGATGGCAGGAGCCGCTATTTTGGTCCTTATACCAGTGCCGGGGCTGTAAAAGACAGCCTGGAGCTGATCCACAAACTGTACCGCATCCGCACCTGCAACCGCAGTCTGCCAAAAGATACGGGAAAAGAGCGGCCCTGTTTAAATTATCACATCCATCAGTGCGATGCTCCCTGCCAGGGATATATTTCAAAAGAAGAGTACCAGGAGTCTTTCAAAGGGGCACTGGACTTTTTAGGGGGCCATTATGAACCCTTACTGAAATCTCTGGAAGATAAAATGTATGATGCTTCTGAAAAAATGGAGTTTGAAAAGGCCATTGAATACAGAGAACTTTTAAACAGTGTAAAACAGGTGGCCCAGAAGCAGAAGATCACTAGCAGCGGCAGGGAAGACAGGGATATTGTGGCTATGGCAAGAGCCATGGAAGATGTGGTGGTCCAGGTGTTCTTTATCAGGGAAGGAAAGATGATCGGCAGGGACCATTTTTACATCCAGGCGGGAATGGCAGAAGAAAAAGGAGAGATCATCAGCGGGTTTGTAAAACAGTTTTATGCAGGAACTCCTTTTATCCCAAGAGAAGTGTGGCTCCAGTATCCCATTGAAGACGAGGAGATCATCAGCCAGTGGTTATCCCAGAAAAAGGGACAGAAAGTAAAACTGGTGGTTCCGCAGAAAGGAGATAAAGAGCGGCTGGTTGAACTGGCGGCCAGAAATGCAGCTCTGGTACTGACACAGGACGAGGAAAAGATCAAACGGGAAGAACTGCGTACCATAGGTGCCATGAACCAGGTGGGAAGCTGGATCGGGTTAGAAGGGATCCGCAGAGTGGAAGCATACGATATTTCCAATACCAGTGGTGTAGAGTCGGTAGGTTCTATGGTGGTCTATGAAGACGGAAAGCCAAAGCGCAGCGATTACCGCAAGTTTAAGATACGTACTGTCCAGGGCCCCAATGATTATGCGTCCATGGAAGAGGTGCTTACACGCCGTTTCTCCCATGGAATACAGGAAAGTGAAAACTTACGTGAAAAGGGAAAGGATATTTCCTATGGAAGTTTTACCCGCTTTCCGGATCTGATCATGATGGATGGCGGACGGGGACAGGTAAATATTGCCCTGGCAGTCCTTGATCGTCTGGGGCTTTCGATCCCTGTGTGCGGTATGGTAAAGGATGATAACCACAGGACCAGAGGACTTTATTATAATAACGTAGAGATCCCCATTGACCGTCACAGCGAAGGCTTCCGGCTGATCACACGGATCCAGGATGAGGCCCACCGCTTTGCCATTGAATATCACAGAAGCCTGCGGGGAAAAGCCCAGGTAAGGTCTGTTTTAGATGATATAGAGGGCATCGGGCCAACCAGGAGAAAAGCCCTTATGCGCCATTTTAAGGATATAGACACCATACGCAGTGCCACTGCAGAAGAATTAGAGCAGGTGCCTCAGATGAACCGGAAAGCAGCGGAGTCTGTGTATCATTTCTTTCATAAGCCGGAAAAGATACAGGAGGACAATGCCCAGGCTGGTGCCGGAAACGAAAATACATGACAATAACCTTAAAATGTGTTAGTATAGGAATAAATAATTGGTGAATATTGGAAAAATCAAAAGTACAATAAAGTAGAATAATCACATAAGGGGGAAACCATTATGCATGGAGTTACTATTACAGAGCTGATCGAGAAAATGAACCTGCGAAATTCCACACCGCAGATCGATACAGACAAGATCGTGCTGACCCACCCGGATGTAAACCGTCCGGCACTGCAGCTGACCGGATTTTTCGATCATTTTGACAGAGAACGTGTACAGATCATTGGATATGTAGAGCAGGCATATATTAAGACTATGGAGCGTGATGTAAAGCGTCAGATGTTTGATAAGCTTACTTCCAGCCAGATTCCATGTCTGGTATTCAGCAGAAGCCAGGAGCCGGATGACGATCTCCTTGAGTACTGCAATTACTACGGCGTTCCATGTCTTGTCTCTGATAAGACTACTTCTTCCCTGATGGCAGAGGTGATCCGCTGGTTAAATGTAAAGCTGGCACCATGTATCAGTATCCACGGTGTACTCCTTGACGTATTTGGTGAAGGTGTTCTGATCATGGGCGAGAGCGGTATTGGTAAAAGCGAGGCAGCTCTGGAGCTGATCAAGCGCGGACACCGTCTTGTTACCGATGACGTAGTAGAGATCCGCAAGGTCAGCGATGATACACTGATCGGAAGCGCACCGGATATCACCAGACATTTTATTGAACTTCGCGGTATTGGTATTATCGACGTAAAGACACTGTATGGTGTTGAAAGTGTTAAGGATACCCAGTCTATTGATATGGTCATCAAATTAGAAGACTGGAATAAGGATAAAGAATATGACCGGCTGGGACTGGAAGACCAGTATACAGAATTTTTAGGCAACAAGGTAGTCTGCCATACCATCCCGATCCGTCCGGGACGTAACCTTGCCATTATCGTAGAGTCTGCAGCAGTTAACTACCGTCAGAAGAAGATGGGCTACAATGCGGCACAGGAACTGTACAACCGTGTACAGGCCAATTTAAAGGGAATGTCTCCGTCAAAATAGGCAGCAAAGAAGAGTAAACGAGTAAGAGAGGAATAAGACCCCATGTCAGAGTTTTGTGAAAAGCTGGAAGAAAAGCTGAAGGAAGTTATGACTTCAGAGAGAGGAAACTTCCGCTTTATGGAGCCTATGAAACGGCACACTACTTTCCGCATTGGAGGACCGGCAGCTGTATTTATCAGTCCCGGTTCCGAAGAAGAGCTGAGAGAGGTTCTGAACCTGTTAAAAGAAGAAAATATCCCCTGGACCATCCTGGGAAATGGAAGCAACCTGTTAGTCAGTGATGAAGGCTTTAAGGGAGCTGTTATTTCCATGTCTGAAGGCTGGGCCTATTCCGGCGTATTAAGAGAGGATGAGAAAGCGGGAAAGACCCTTATAAGAGCAGGAGCAGGAGAGCTTTTAAGCCGTACCGCAAGACTGGCTATGGAGTGTTCTCTTACAGGAATGGAATTTGCTTCCGGTATTCCCGGTACCATTGGCGGTGCCCTGGTGATGAATGCAGGTGCCTATGGCTCAGAGATCTGTAATGTCTTATCCAGAGCAAAGGTTATGACAACAGAGGGTGAGATCCTGGAACTTCCTGCAGAGGAACTGGAACTGGGATACCGCACCAGCTGTATCCCGAAGAAAAATTATATTGTATTAGAAGCTGTGTTTGAACTGAACAAGGGAAGCAAAGAAGCCATCAGCAGCCAGATGCGGGAACTGGCAGGAAAACGCAGGGAAAAACAGCCCTTAGAATACCCAAGTGCAGGCAGTACCTTTAAGAGACCAGAGGGATATTTTGCCGCAAAGCTGATCGAGGATGCCGGTTTAAAGGGCTTCTCAGTAGGCGGTGCCATGGTTTCCGAAAAGCACAGCGGTTTTGTGATCAATTACAATGATGCCACAGCAAGTGATGTAATGGAACTTTGCAGACAGGTAAGAGAAAAAGTCAAAGCCTTAAGCGGGGTCGAGCTGGAAATGGAAGTAAAAAGGCTGGGAGAATTCAAATGAAACTTGTGATCGTAACCGGAATGAGCGGGGCAGGAAAGACTATTGCCTTAAAAATGTTGGAGGATATCGGTTTTTACTGTGTGGACAACCTGCCAATCTCTCTGGTGGATAAATTTGTACAGCTTGTATCAGAAGGTACCAGTATTGAAAAAGCAGCTTTAGGTCTGGATATACGAAGCGGGGAAGAGTTGGGAAATCTGGATGAGATCCTGGAAAACTGGCGCAGAAGCAATGTGGATGTACAGGTACTTTTCCTGGATGCCAATGACGCAGTCCTTATTAAACGTTATAAAGAGACTCGCCGTACCCATCCTCTTGCAGGTGCGGGAAGACTGGAAAACGGCATTGAAAAAGAACGGGAAAAACTGGCATTTTTAAAGAGAGAAGCAGATTATATCATTGATACCAGCATGCTCCTTACCAGGGAACTGCGAAAAGAACTGGAAAAGATCTTCTTACAGGATGCCAGATATAAAAACATGTATGTTACAGTTCTTTCTTTCGGCTTTAAATACGGAATACCGGAAGATGCAGACCTGGTATTTGATGTGCGTTTCCTTCCAAATCCATATTATGATGAACACTTACGGCCTCTTACAGGTCAGGTGCAGGCAGTACGGGACTATGTGATGCAGGGCGGAACAGCGGATGCTTTTTTAAAGAAACTGTATGACATGATCGATTTCCTTCTGCCAAACTACATAAATGAAGGAAAGAACCAGTTAGTGATTGCTGTGGGCTGTACAGGAGGAAAACACCGTTCCGTTACTATTGCAAGAGCTTTGTATGAGCATCTGGAGGCAGCCGGGGAATACGGGATCCGTATCGATCACAGAGATATTGATAAAGACAACAAGAAGGCATAGAGCATTTGATTTGATGCAGCAGTGAGGTAAAAATGTCATTTTCTTCCACAGTAAAAGAGGAACTGTCCAGGCAGCTTACCACTGCCAGACATTGCCAGATCGCGGAAATGGCGGCTATCTTAAGCCTTTGCGGACGGGTGAAGATATCGGCATCCGACCACTTTGCCATTGCCATCCATACAGAAAATCTGGCAGTTGCAAGAAAATACTTTACATTATTGAAAAAAACATTTAATATAAATACTGATGTTTTGATCCGTCAGGGCCTGTTACCGGCCCGGAGCAGGACTTACGTTGTAGCAGTGAGAGAACATGAAGATGCCCTTCGTGTTTTACAGGCAGCGAAATTACTGGATGCAAATGGTGAGATCGCAGAAGACCTGTCTTTAGTCCACAACGTGATCGTGCAGAACACCTGTTGCAGACGGGCGTTCATCCGGGGAGCTTTTCTTGCAGCAGGTTCTATCAGTGATCCGGAGAAGTTTTATCACTTTGAGATCACCTGTGCGTCTATGGGGAAGGCAAAGCAGCTTCAGGGACTTATGGCGTCATTTGGTATTGATGCCAGGATCGTATTACGCAAGCGTTATTTTGTGGTATATGTAAAAGAAGGCAGCCAGATCGTTGACCTCTTAAATATCATGGAAGCACCGGTCGCTTTAATGGAACTGGAGAATATACGGATCGTAAAAGAAATGCGCAACACAGTAAACCGTAAAGTAAACTGTGAGACCGCAAACATCAACAAAACAGTTTCTGCGGCGGTGAAGCAGATGGAAGATATCCGCTATATATGTGACACAGTGGGGCTTGAATCTCTTCCGGATAATTTAAAGGAAATGGCTAAAATGCGCCTGGAACGGCCGGAAGCCACTTTAAAAGAACTGGGAGAAGCTCTGGAACCGCCTGTAGGAAAATCCGGTGTTAATCACAGACTGAGAAAATTAAGTCTCATAGCACAGGATATCCGCGAAAGGTCTTAAACAAGGTACCTGGATGGGAAGATCCCATTGGCAGGAATGAGGAGGATAATTATGGTCAAGAAATCTATTAAAATTGAGTTGTCTTCAGGTCTGGAAGCACGTCCGGCAGCTATGCTGGTACAGGTTGCAAGTCAGTATGACAGCAAGATCTACCTGGAAGCTGATTCTAAGCGTGTAAATGCAAAGAGTATTATGGGTATGATGACTCTTGGTCTGGTAACCGGTGAGTCCATTACCGTAGAGGCAGATGGTACTGACGAGGAGCAGGCTGTTGCTGAGATCGAGAAGTACCTGCAAAATCAGTAAAGAGTGTGGGAGAGACAACACTTTTATAGTACGATATAAACAGGCAAAAGAGGCTGCTGTGGACGGGCGGTCTCTTTTTAAATTTTAGAAGTATTTCACAAAGGAGGGTTTATGGCATTTACGCATCTGCATGTCCATACAGAATACAGTCTTTTGGACGGCTCTTCCAAGATCAGAGAGCTGACTGCCAGGGCAAAAGAGCTGGGAATGGACAGCATGGCAATCACTGATCACGGCGTTATGTACGGCGTCATCGACTTTTACCGGGCTGCCAGGGAAGTGGGGATCAAACCCATCCTTGGCTGTGAGGTCTATGTGGCTCCCGGTTCCCGTTTTGACAGGGAAAATGGTGCCGGCGAGGACCGGTATTACCACCTGATCCTTTTGGCGGAAAATAATACAGGCTATAAAAACCTGATGAAGATCGTTTCCAAGGGCTTTGTAGACGGTTTTTATTATAAGCCAAGAGTGGACTTAGACCTATTAGAAACTTACCATGAAGGCATTATCTCATTAAGCGCCTGCCTTGCAGGTGAGGTACAGAAATACCTTGCAAGAGGCATGTATGAAGAGGCGAAGCGGTCTGCTTTAAGATATTCTGAGATCTTTGGGAAAGACCATTTTTATCTGGAACTTCAGGATCATGGTATACCGGAGCAGAAAATGGTAAATCAGGGACTGCTGCGCCTTTCTCAGGAGACGGGGCTGGAACTGGTGGCTACCAACGACGTTCATTATACCTTTGCGGAAGATGCCAAGGCCCATGACATTTTATTGTGTATCCAGACAGGCAAAAAGGTAACAGATGAGGATCGCATGCGCTATGAAGGAGGACAGTATTACTGCAAATCCGAAGAAGAGATGCGAAAGCTGTTCCCTTATGCACAGGAAGCCATTGACAATACTCATAAGATTGCAGAGCGGTGTAATGTGGAGATCGAGTTTGGTGTTACCAAGCTGCCAAAATATGAGGTACCGGAAGGTTTTGACTCCTGGACTTATTTGAACCACTTATGCCGGGAGGGCTTTAAGACCCGTTATCCGGATGATGACGGCACGTTAAGCCGCCGTCTGGATTATGAATTAGGTGTTATCAAAACCATGGGCTATGTGGATTATTTCCTGATCGTATGGGATTTTATCAATTATGCCCGTTCCCAGAATATTATGGTGGGACCAGGGCGTGGTTCTGCGGCAGGAAGTATCGTTTCTTATACGCTTGGCATTACCAATATTGACCCGGTGCGTTATAACCTGCTCTTTGAGCGTTTCTTAAATCCGGAGCGAGTGTCCATGCCTGATATTGACGTGGATTTCTGCTACGAGCGCAGACAGGAAGTCATTGACTACGTTGTGCGCAAATACGGCAAGGACCAGGTGGTACAGATCGTCACTTTTGGTACACTGGCAGCAAAAGGTGTAGTCCGTGACGTAGGCCGTGTGCTGGATCTGCCTTATGCCATGTGCGACTCCATTGCGAAAATGATCCCCAATGACCTGGGAATGACCTTGGATAAGGCTCTTACGGCCAATCCGGATCTAAAGAAGCTTTATAATGAGGATGAGCAGGTAAAATATCTTATCGATATGTCAAAACGTCTGGAAGGACTGCCAAGACATACCTCCATGCATGCGGCAGGCGTTGTGATCGGCAGCCGTTCTATTGATGAGTTTGTGCCTCTTTCCAGGGCAGCAGACGGAACTATTACCACCCAGTTTACCATGACGACCATTGAAGAGCTGGGATTGTTGAAAATGGACTTCCTGGGCCTTCGTACACTGACGGTGATCCAGAATGCAGTGCGTCTGGCAGAAAAAGACTACGGCATAAAGCTGGATATGGATCATATTGATTACAATGATAAAAAGGTACTGGAGTCTATTGGTACAGGCCGTACAGAAGGCGTGTTCCAGCTTGAAAGCGGCGGTATGAAAGGGTTCATGAAGGAATTGAAGCCGGAGAACCTGGAAGATATCATTGCCGGTATCTCCCTGTACCGTCCGGGCCCAATGGATTTTATCCCACGCTATTTAAAGGGTAAAAATGATAAGACCTCTATTACCTATGAGTGCCCTCAGCTGGAGCCCATCTTAAGCCCGACCTATGGCTGTATCGTTTACCAGGAGCAGGTTATGCAGATCGTCCGTGACCTGGCTGGCTATACCATGGGCCGAAGCGATCTGGTGCGCCGTGCCATGAGTAAGAAAAAGACGGCTGTCATGGAAAAAGAGCGTCAGAACTTCGTTTATGGAAATGAGGCAGAGGGAGTAAAGGGCTGTATCGCCAATGGGATTGATGAAAAGACGGCAAACCATATTTACGATGAGATGATCGATTTTGCAAAATATGCATTTAATAAGTCTCATGCTGCAGCTTATGCTGTGGTTTCTTATCAGACGGCTTATTTAAAATATTATTATCCAAAAGAATTTATGGCAGCACTTATGTCTTCTGTTATGGATAATGTAAGCAAATTTTCGGAATATATCTTAACCTGCCGCCGTATGATGGATATTGCCATCCTGCCGCCGGATATCAACGAAGGAGAAAGCGGCTTCTCTGTATCAGGAGATGGTATCCGCTATGGACTTTCTGCGATCAAAAGCGTGGGAAGGCCGGTCGTAGACGCAATCCTGGAAGAACGGAAGAAAAACGGTATTTTCAGTTCCATGGAAGATTTTATCAACCGTATGACCAACAAAGAGGTGAACCGCCGTACCATTGAAAACTTTATTAAGTCCGGAGCTATGGACTCTCTTCCTGGCACCAGACGGCAGAAGGTGGCAGTGGCGCCGATCCTTCTTGACAATAAAGCAAGGGAGCGTAAAAACGCCTGGGAAGGCCAGATGAGTCTGTTTGACCTGGTATCAGAGGAAGAGAAAAAGGAATATCAGGTATCTTTCCCGGATGTGGGAGAGTATTCCAAGGAAGAGCTGCTGGCTTTTGAAAAGGATATTCTGGGCGTATACATCAGCGGTCATCCATTAGATGATTATGAAGGTCTCTGGAGAAAGAATATCACTGCCACATCTGCTGATTTTATTGTAGATGAAGAGACAGAAGAAGCAGTGGTAAAAGATGGCATGAAGGTGGTAATAGGCGGTCTGGTGGCCGGAAAAGTGGTAAAGACCACAAGGAGCAACCAGCTGATGGCATTTATCACACTGGAAGATCTGATGGGCTCTGTGGAAGTGATCGTTTTTCCGAAAAATTACGAAGCGGACCGGGATGTTTTAACAGAAGACTCCAAGATCTTTATCAAGGGCAGAGTGTCCTTAGGAGATGAACCGGTGGGCAAACTGGTATGCGAGCAGGTGATCCCATTTTCAAAGGTTCCAAGACAGCTGTGGCTGCAGTTTGAAGATAAAGAAATATATCAGGCCATGGAAGGGGAAATTTTAGGCATTTTAAAAGAAAGTGAAGGCCCGGACAGCGTAGTTATCTATTTAAAGAAGGAGCGGGCAAAGAAAATACTGCCTGCAAACTGGAAAGTAGAGGCTGCAGGGGAGCTGATGGAAACATTGATTTGTAAACTTGGTGAAAAAAATGTCAAGCTTGTAGAAAAAAACTTGATTAATCTGGGAAAATGAATTAGAATAGCGTTGTGTATTTATTTAAGAACAGAAGCAACGCACATCAGACCTGGAGATGTGCTTAAAACAAGGAGGTAGATTGGTATGGCAAAGTCAGTAAAGACCATTGGAGTATTAACCAGCGGAGGTGATGCTCCTGGAATGAACGCGGCCATTCGTGCGGTTGTAAGAGGCGCGATCAATAAGGGCCTGAAAGTAAAAGGTATTATGAGAGGATATGCCGGACTTTTGGATGAAGAGATCGTGGATATGGATACTACCAGTGTATCTGATATTATTAACCGGGGCGGTACCATTCTTTATACAGCAAGATGTATGGAATTTACAAAACCGGAAGGACAGGAGAGAGGCGCAGAGATCTGCCGCAAGCATAACATTGACGGTATCGTAGTCATCGGCGGTGACGGATCTTTCCGTGGTGCAGGAAAACTTTCTGCACTGGGCATCAACACCATCGGACTTCCTGGAACCATTGACCTGGATATTGCATGCACGGATTATACCATCGGCTTTGATACAGCTGTAAACACAGCTATGGAAGCCATTGATAAGATCCGTGATACATCTACCTCCCACGAACGCTGCAGTATCGTTGAGGTTATGGGCCGTAATGCAGGTTATATCGCGTTATGGTGCGGTATTGCAAACGGGGCCGAGGATATTCTTCTTCCGGAGCGCTATGACGGCGACGAGCAGGCTCTTATCAACCGTATTATCGAAAACCGTAAGAGAGGTAAGAAACATAACATCATCATCAATGCAGAGGGCATCGGACATTCCGGTTCCATGGCAAAGCGTATTGAAGCAGCAACCGGTATCGAGACCCGTGCTACCATTTTAGGCCACATGCAGCGTGGCGGTACACCTACCTGTAAGGACCGTGTATACGCATCTATTATGGGTGCAAGAGCGGCAGAACTGTTAGCAGAAGGAAAGAGCAACCGTCTGGTAGCTTACAAGCATGGTGAGTTTGTAGATTACGATATTCAGGAAGCACTGAATATGAAGAAGGATATTCCTGAAGAACAGTATGAGATCGCAAAGCTGCTGGCAAGATAATACTTGTCTGGTCTGCCAGCTGTATGATAAGAATACAAAGTCCGCCGTTACCGGCATCTGCCGGTGCAGCGGACTTTCATGTGTTTCATAAGCCATTAACGAACAAACCGCCTGCGTAAACAGGCAGTAGAGCACGTCAGTGCGGGTTTGTGAGTGTGGTGGGGTGATGTATAGAAAGGAAAGAAAATATGACAGATAAAGTAGTGCTCTGCGGAGCCAATTCCTATGAGCAGAAATACTATTTCAACGAGGAATTCCAGTCCCTGCCTCAGTCTGTAAAAGATGAACTGCACATTATGTGCGTTCTTTTTACAGAAGATGTAGGCGGTATCCTTACTATGGAATACGATGAAAAGGGAAATCTGGATTTTCAGGTCATCTCTGAAGAGGGAGATTATCTCTTTGATGAGATCGGAAGTGTATTAAAGATCAAGGAGTACCAGGAGACAAAGAAAGAGCTTCTGGAAGCGTTGGAGCTTTATTACAGAACCTTCTTTTTAGGGGAAAATGTAGACTGGGAAGAGGAAAAAGAGGACCAGGAAGGCGACGATAAGGGAGAAACAGATGAAGTTTAAGATCGGTGATACCCTTTTAGATAACAACGTATTTCTGGCACCTATGGCAGGTGTGACAGATCTGCCTTTCCGCCTTTTATGCAGGGAACAGGGTGCAGGCATGTCAGTGACAGAAATGGTCAGTGCCAAGGCTATTTTATACAAAAACAAAAACACAAAAGAACTTCTGGCAGTAGACCGGGCAGAAGGTCCTGTTTCTGTACAGCTGTTTGGCTCCGATCCGGAGATCATGGCAGCGATCGCAGCCCAGATCGAGGACGGGCCCTATGTTGCCATTGATGTAAATATGGGATGCCCGGTGCCAAAGATCGTCAACAATCACGAAGGTTCTGCCCTGATGAAAGATCCGGCCCAGGCAGAAAAAGTGCTTACTGCTATGGTAAAGGCAGTGAAAAAGCCGGTGACTGTAAAATTCCGTAAAGGCTTTAATGACCAGAACATTAATGCCGTTGAGTTTGCAAAAATGGCAGAAAGCTGCGGCGTAGCAGCTGTGGCAGTCCATGGCCGCACCAGGGAACAGTATTATTCCGGAAAGGCAGACTGGGATATTATCCGCCAGGTAAAAGAGGCGGTAAAGATACCGGTGATCGGAAACGGGGATGTATTTACACCTGAGGATGCAAAACGACTGTTAGATGAAACCGGCTGTGATGGTATTATGGTAGGCAGAGGAGCCAAGGGAAATCCCTGGATCTTTAAACGCATTACCCATTATTTGGAAACAGGTGAACTGCTGCCGGGACCTACCCTTATGGAAGTACGGGATATGATCCTGCGCCATGGAAAGATGCTCACAGAGTACAAGGGCGAGATGATCGCCATGCGTGAAATGCGCAGCCACATGGCCTGGTACACCAAGGGAATGCGAAATTCCGCAGCCCTGCGCTGTGAGATCAACCAGGTAGAGACATTGGAAGGTCTGGCAGAACTTCTGGAAAAGCGGATGGAAGCAGAATAAGAGCTGGTAAAAGAAAAATAAAACCAGGAACAGGTAAAAATAAAAAAGCGTTATTTAGATAAAAATATAACGAAATGACAGCAAAGAGCAGGCAGGACAGAAGGAAAGTCTTACCTGCTTTCTTTCTTTTTTAGAGATATAACTTATTTTAATTTAATACATGTTATGAAAATAAAGTAGAACAGCACATGTCTTAATTAATACAAGTTATGGCGGAATAAACCAAAGGAAAATAGAAAAAATAGGGGGTTTTTAGAAAAATGTGCCTAAAAAATAAAGAAAAACTTGTAGAAAAGTTAAAAAAATCTAAAATATACTTGACTTATTTTAATACATGGTGTATGGTTATTACACCATACAGTTGCAGACAGGAGAGGAGGCAACACTGTGAATAAATTATCAAATAAACCTTTATATGATCAGGTGTTTGACCAGATCAAAGATATGATACGCAGTGGTACCTACTGCGCCGGGGATCAGCTTCCCAGCGAAAAAGAACTGATGGAACGTATGGGAGTCAGCAGAGTAACTGTCCGCCAGGCACTTCGCCTTTTAGCTGATGCAGGTATTATTGAGACCCGCAAAGGAAAGGGAAGTATCGTCAGCGTTGACTGGAAAAATTTGCTGGATCCCGGAGAGTTAAAAGACCAGGCAGAAAAATACTGGCGTCAATTTGAACTCTCCACAAAGGCCAGAAGGCTCATCGAACCTGCTATTGCAAAGCAGGCGGCGTTTATGGCTACACCGGAAGATATTGCCAGACTGGAGCGTATTTACGAAAACGACCAGGTGGTGATCGAAGGCCCGAATCTGTATGTGGAAGAGGGCAGAGGACTTCAATCTTTCCACGGCTGCTTATGGGAGATCGTAAAAAATCCCCTGTTAGAGCCGGTATGGAACGCGGTAGTCCTTCCTTCCAATGAGATCCGTACACTGCCTCTTATTTTCCCTGTAGACCAGGAGTTAAACAGAGAACAGGTACGTATCCAGCATGGAAATATTCTGGAAGCAGTGAAAAACCATGATGGTGAATACGCATATTTTCATATGTTAGTCCACTGCGACTGGATTTATAACACATATAAGCAGTATTTTGATGAATTCTGCAGGTAAACTTTGATACCGGATTGCTACGTGCTATGCACTCTCGCAATCCTTAAAAACATTCGTAATCCGCTCATTTTTCTTCAAAAAATGGCTACTTACTCATGTTTTTGGCGGGTCCCAAGTTCAAAAAGCCTCCTGCAAGCAAGCTTGCGTCGGTTTTTCGACCTTTTGACCCTGGTATCACATATTCTTTGGCTGTAATTTTCCCGGACAGTGCAGGGCCCGTACCGCCTGGGGATTTGGCATTATACAATGAAAGTGTTGAAAAACACATTCAGTTTTACATCATTTTGGAGGTGCAGTAATGAAGTACGATTTTAACAAAGTACAGGACCGCATTGGCTCTGACTCCATTAAGTGGGAAAAACAGCTGAAATTTGGTACAAAGACAGGACTTCTTCCTTTCTGGATCGCTGATACTGACTTTGCAACATTGCCGGAAGCGGTAGAGGCAATGAAGAAACGTCTGGAACATCCGGTTTTCGGCTATACCACGACAGGAGAGAGAACTTTGGAAACAGTAAGAGGCTGGTATAAGCGCCGTCATCAGGTAGATCTGCCTGTCAGTGCTTTTTCTCCTTCTGAAGGTGTTGTTACATCTATCTGGTTCTCAATCCGCGGCTTTACACAGCCGGGAGACGGAGTTTTAGTGTTTACTCCTGTATATGACCCATTTTTCGCTGTGATCAACAATCAGGGAAGAAAACAGGTTGACTGTCCACTGGTTTACAGCGAAGGCCGTTACACCATTGACTGGGAAGATCTGGAAAAGAAATTAGCCGGTGGTGATGTAAAGGCCATGATCTTCTGCAACCCCCACAACCCGGTAGGCCGTGTATGGACAGAAGATGAGGTCAGAAATATCGTAGAACTGTGTAAGAAATATTCCGTATGGCTGTTCTCTGATGAGATCCATGGAGATGTAGTCCTTTACGGACATCAGTATACTTCTGCTGCACGTTTCGCTGATGTGTACGATCATATGCTGGTCTACACCGCGATCAGCAAGACTTTTAACATGGCAGGTCTTCATTCTTCCTGTACCATTATTCCAAATCCGGAGTACAAGAAGATCCAGGAAGACACCCTTCGCCAGGCATGGCTTATGAGCCCTAACTGCATGGCAAACAGTGCCATTGAAGCCTGCTATACATATGGTGATGAATGGGTAGATGAACAGAATGCATACCTTACAGAAAATGCTGAATTTGTTACCAGCTATCTGAAAGAGCATGCACCACAGATCAAGCCTGTTAAGCCAGAAGGTACTTACCTGATGTGGTTAGACTGCAGCGAACTTTCCATGACTTCCGAGGAGATCGTAAAGATCCTGGCATCTGAGTATAAGATGGCAGTAGGAGGAGGCGCCGGATATCAGGGCAATGGAGAATATTTCCTTCGCTTTAATATTGGCTGCCCAAGAGAAACTCTTGAAAAAGGTATGGAAATACTGGCACAGTTTGTGGCAGATAAGAAAGGGGTATAACTATGGACAACAAAAAACTGAATTTCTGGGAATGTATGAGTTTCTGCATCGGCCAGATCGTTGGTTCCGGCGTATTCGTACTGACCGGTATCGTAATCGGACTGACCGGACACGGCGCACCTTACGGCTTCGTTCTTGCAGCACTGATCGCTGTATGCCAGCTGGTTCCAATGGCAACTCTGGCATCCAGTATGCCGGCAACCGGCGGCAGCTACGTGTATGCTAAGAAACTGATCGGACCAAGAGCATCTTTCGTATTTTTGATGATGTTCGTTCTCCAGCAGGTACTGATCGCAACCTTTGCCATTGGCTTTGCAAGCTATGTAGCTGTTATCTTCCCTGATGTAAATCAGAAATTAGTAGCACTTGGCGCACTGACCCTGGCAGTAGCAGTAAATATGATCGGCCTGAAGACTTCTGCAAAAGTACAGAAGTTCATGGTAGCATTATTACTTATTTCTCTGTTTATTTACATTGTATTTGGTCTTCCTAAGGTAGACTGGTCTGCACTGGCATTAAATAAAGAAAACCTTATGCCAAACGGCCCAATGAAATTCCTCCGCGGTGCTGCCATGCTTTCCTTTGCATGTGCAGGTGCTAAGTTCTTAGCTGAGAATGGCGGTGAAGTAGAAAATCCTGGAAAGACTATTCCAAAGGCTATGGTATTTTCTACACTGCTTGTTGCAATTTTTTATGCTTTAGTTGGTATTGTTGCTGCTTGTGTTCTTCCTGTTGAGGAAGTAGCTGGTGTAAATATCTCTGTAGTGGCAAAATCTGTATTTCCTGCTCCTATTTACCTGTTCTTCGTGATCGGCGGTGCGTGGTTTGCATTACTGACTACTTTAAATGGTACTTTATCATGGACTACACGTTCTCTTCAGAGGGCTGCTATGGACGGATGGCTGCCAGAGGCCTGTGCAAAGGAAAATAAGGGCGGTACACCTGTTATCCTGTTATTATTCTTCTTTGCGGTTGGTATCATTCCAATCGTAACTGGTATGAACACCTCTGATATTGCAAATATGGGTACTGGCTGTGGCAAACTGACTGACCTGTTAATGGTTTATGCATGCTTCCGTCTTCCTAAGGTATTTCCTGAGGAATACAGAAAATCTGCTCTGTACATGAGCCCTGCAAAGTTAAATGCAGCATTAGCTGTTGTATTCGTTGTACTGGCAGCTACATCTTATGTCAGCCTGTCCAGCTTAAATGCAAGACAGTTCCTGTACATTGGCTTGTTCATCCTTGCAGCAGTTGTGCTGATGTTAGTTCGTTATAAGAACGTAAAAGAAAAAATGGATCAGCAGTAATCACTGTTTGATACCGGGAAAACGCGGTGGGGGTGTTGCGGCAATAGCATTCTCACCGCGTTCCCATGTTATGGGAGGTAAGACTATGAAATACGCAGTAGTAGGCTTTGGTACAGCCGGCTACCATGCAGTGAAAAAGATCCGTGAGCTGGATAAAGAAGGATGCATTGATGTATATAGCAATACAGGACGAGCTCCTTATAATCCTATGCTTACTACGTATTATGCTTTTGGAAAGCTGGAATATGAAGGAATGTTCCCATTTGGTGATCTGGAGCAGATACAAAAAGAAGTGGATTTTAACCTTCGCAAAGAAACGGTAATAAAGGTTCACGGATCTGAACATCTGGTAGAAACAGAAAATGGATCAGAGCAGTATGACCGCATTCTGATCGCAACAGGTGCAAGGGCATTTGCTCCTCCTGTAAAAGGACTGGAGCCAGAGGATGCATTTTTAATGCGTACAGTAGAAGATGCCCTTCGTTTTAAAGACAGACTGAAGAAAAATGATATTAAACATGCCGTTGTGATCGGCGCTTCCATGGCTGGTATCAAGGTAGTGGAAGTCCTTCACAAATATGGCATCGAGACCTGGCTTTTAGATCTGGCAAGCTATATTTTCCCTCTGGCTGCCTACAAAGAAGTAGCAAAAGAGATCGAAAAGAGAGTAGAAGCCCAGGGCGTTCATCTGATGTTTGGGGTCACCATTGACCATATGGAACAGGAAAACGGGGAAAAGACAGCTGTTTTAACAGATGGAAGCCGCATTCCTGCTGATATCGTTGGCCTGTGTATTGGTACAAGAGCCATTACAGAGACCGTTCAGGGAGAAGTGGAGATTGGAAGAGGTATTGTGGTAGATGACCATATGCGTACTTCTGTTCCCGGAATTTATGCTGCAGGTGACTGCTGTGAAGGCAACAACCTGGAAAGCGGCCAGAACCAGATCATTGGTCTGTGGGCCAATGCCAATCACCAGGGTGAAACTGCCGGTATCAACATGGCGGGGGGAGATATGGCCTATAAGGGAAATATCCTTCACAATATCACCCATTTTATGAATATGGATTTTATTGGTTTTGGAGACAACCGGATGCAGGGAGAGGTCCTGGAATACGGTTCTCTTTCAGAAGATCTGTATATCCGCCTTGTATTAGACGGAAAGCGCATTGTAGGCGCTAATATTTTAGACAATTATCGTGTCAGCGGCATTGTTAAAAACTATATGCTGCGGCTGTTTGCTGGTGAACAGTTTGTTCTGCCGGATTATCAGCGGGCTATGCTGGTAAAAGCGGGACTTTCCGTTCCTTTTATAGATGAAGTTGAGGAGAAGATTCATGGATAGTTTAGAGGCTTTAAAAAAAGCAAAGATACCGGGACCGGAGACCGGCATTGAAAAAAAGAATACGGTCTGTGCTATCTGTTCTCCGGCATACAACTGCGGTGTATGCGCTTATGTAAAAGATGGAAAAATGGTAAAACTGGAAGGTCTGGATGAACATCCAAGAAATAAGGGATGTCTATGTACAAAAGGACTTTCCGGCCGTGGTTTTGCTTACAGAGAAGACCGTATCAAGACACCTCTTCGCCGCATTGGCAAAAGAGGAGAAGGAAAATTTGAACCGATCACCTGGGATGAAGCCTATAAGGAGATCGCTGAAAAGCTAAATCACATTAAAGAGACAGATGGTCCTCAGGCAGTAGCATTTTTCGGCGGTTACAATAAATGGTTCCGTCCGTGGCTGCGCCGGTTTGCCCATTCTTTTGGAACCATGAACTATGGTACAGAGTCCAGTACCTGTATGACGGCTGGCTGGATGGCATGGAAAACAGCCATCGGACAGCTGGCAAAGCCGGATATGCCAAACTGTGACCTGCTTCTTGGCTGGGCATTTAATCCTTATTATTCCGGTTACTTAAAGGCTCAGGGAGCAGAAAAAGCAAGAGCAAGAGGTATGAAAGTCATTGTAGTAGACCCAAAGATCACGCCTACTACAGAAAAAATGTGTGATCTGCATCTGCGTCCTTATCCGGGAACAGACGGCGCTCTGGCCCTGTGCATGGGAAATGTACTGATCCAGAAAGGCTGGATCGATAAAGAATACATTGACAAGTATGTACATGGTTTTAAAGAATATGCCCAGTATGCAGCGGGATTTAATGAGACCAATGTAGAAAAGCTGACAGGCGTTCCCTATGAGTTAGTGGTAAAGGCCTGTGAGATGATCCATGAAAGCAAGTCCATGGCCATTAACGAAAACAGTGCACCTATTCCACACCACAAAAACGGTTTCCAGAATTACCGTGCCATTATGGCGCTTTCAGCTTTGACTGGCAATTTTGACCGCAAAGGCGGACAGCTGCCGGGAGAACATACATTTACTCACCAGATCGCAGGTTTTACTACCCTGGAAGATGAATTTGCCGACGGCACAGAGCCAAAGGATGCAGTCCTTCCAGTAGGAGCCATCAGGTTCCCGTTGTGGTATCATATGGAAAGGGAGATGCAGTGTGTGGACCTGCCAAGACAGATCCATGAGGGAACACCTTATCCTGTTAAGGCATTATTTGCAATGGGCTTAAATTACCGCATTCTTCCAGATGACCAGTATTTTAAGTCTGCCATGGAGAAACTGGACTTTTTCGTAGATGCAGACCTGTTTATGACTGACGCTGCAAAAATGGCAGATATTGTCCTTCCGGTGTGCACCTCCTATGAAAGAGGAGAGTTAGAGACCTATCCAGGCGGCTATGCATGGCTGACCAAACCTGCCATTGACAGAGTAGGAGAGAGCAAGTCAGATGCAGAGATCCTTTGTGATCTGGCAAAAGTAATGAATTTAGGGGATAAGCGTCTGGAAGAAGGATATGAGAAAAATATTGAAGAGATCTTATCCAACCTGGATATTACTATGGAAGAACTCCGCTCCAGTGACCTGCCTGTAAAGGTAAGGGGCGTAAAACCTTATGTTCCGGGAACGATCCTTGAAAAAGGCTGCAAGACTCCAACTGGTAAATTTGAGTTATATTCAGAACTGATCGCTTCTCATCCGGAATGGCACTTAGATGCCCTTCCAACTTATTGCGAGCCAATGGATGAAGCAGATGAAACCGTATATCCGTTTATTCTCTGCTCCGGCGGAAGATTGCCAAATGCTATCCATTCCCGTCTCCACAAGGTACCGTGGGTACGCAGCCTGCGTCCGGATCCTATGGCAGATATTTCCATAGAAGATGCACAGGCATTGGGTTTAAAAGAGGGGGACGATATAGAGCTGTTTACAGAAAGAGGAACCATTTCCGTAAAAGCACATCCAACACACAGAGTGCAGAAAAATGTAGTCTTCTTCTATCATGGATACTCAGAAGCAGATGTAAACTCCCTGATGTCCGGAACCCATGTAGACCCATATTCCGGTTTCCCGGCTTATAATTCTACCAGATGTGGTATGAGAAAGAAGGTGCAGCGATGAAGAAATATGCAATAGATCTGGATATTACCAAGTGTATTTCCTGCGGAGCCTGCTCCATCGCCTGCATGGATCAGAACGACTTTCAGGTAAAAGAAGGGCAGAGACCTTTCAGAAATGTATTTGACCTGGAAATGGAGCAAAAAGGAGAGGTAAAATACAGCCACCTGTCTTTAGCCTGCATGCACTGTAGCGATGCGCCTTGCATTACCGCCTGCCCAAGCGCCTGTCTGCGCAAAGATCCGGAGACCAACCTTACAGTTTACGATACCACTAACTGTATCGGCTGTCACAGCTGCGCTATGGCGTGTCCTTATGGTATCCCTTCCTTTGGGGAAAATGGCAAGATGATCAAATGCGATGGCTGCTATGTAAGAGTCCATCACGGAATGCTCCCTGCCTGTGTAAAAGCATGTCCGGTAAAGGCACTGCAATTAGTAGATACAGAAGCCAAAGAACCGCAGATCCAGCCAGAACATTCTTTAAGGATGACAAGTGCGGGAATGTTGAAGCAGCAGGTGTAAGTAAAAATAACTGCATCCATAAGCCAGAACCTATTTTACATGTGAGAAAAAGATTTGTTATAATCCCATCTTTGACAGTCAAATTTATCAAAACACCGCTGAAAGCCTTATTCTACCTGGGTTTTTCAGCGGTGTCTTTTCTTTTACTATATAGTCTTTTTTCTGAATCAGATATGGATGATAGACTTTTATGATTTTTCTCGAGATTGTTTACTAAGTTTTTGGATTTCTTTCATTTTCCTTTTGGTAAGAAATTCATAATCCGTTTCGAATCCGGCTACTTCATGTAATGCATCCGTCAGTTTAGTAGATTCATAAATCGGTATGAATCCCTGCCCCTGCACATCTGCAAATTCATAGTCTCTTAATGTCGACATTAACTCTTCACATGTATATTTCCGCTCGAGCTTTTTTTCGAGCAGACGATAAATGAACAGCGCTAGAAAACAGATCAGGAAATGTGCTCGGATCCGGTCGTTTCGCTGGACAAAAACCGGACGGGCAGAAAAATCCGTTTTCATGATCCGAAAGCATGCTTCAATCTGCCAACGGCTTTCACTGACTTTTAAAATATCTTCCGGCTCATCGTCAAAAAGATCCGTACATACAGCATAGAGGCCATCGTACTGTGCTTCCTGTGCAATCTTTTCTTCATCCAGAAAATATAGGATATCGGCCATTTCTCCATCTTTTGTAACAGCTGTTTTATCAATAAATCTTGCTGGGTCATTCGGATTTTTCCGGTTTTTCTTATGCCTGCCATTTGAAAGCATTGCTTTTGCTCGTTCAATCTGTTTCTCCCGAATCTCTTTTTGATAAGCAGCGTATTTTGGTGAGTAAGTAATCAACAGACGCTGTTCCATCTTTTTGGAACTGTAAGGTTCTTCTTTATAAAAAAGTTCCTCTTTATCATCGTCTGTCAGGCTGTTCAGATCGACCGCTTTATGGTCTGAGAGGCACCGGAATCCTTTTTTGTTTAGTGCAAGTGTCCGGTATTCTTTTGGAAGTTTTTTGATAGACTGGGTTACGATATAAGAGCGCTTCTTGCTGTGATTTAAGAGCCGGTTATTTTCAGAACCAAGGCCTGCATCAGAACAGAAGACAAACTCTTCACACCCAAACTCCTCAATCACTTTTTTCTCGAGTGGTTTCAAAGATGTCTGTTCATTTTGATTTCCTGGAAATATGCTGAAAGCCAGTGGGATTCCATCTCCGTCGGTAAAGAGTCCCATCTGCACGATAGGGTTTGGACGGTGTTCTTTACTTTTTCCGTATTTTTTATCTCCATCTTCTTGTTCAATCTCAAAGTAGTAGTTGGTACAGTCGTAGTAAAGGACCCCATCGTTACGTTTTAAAACAGACTTTGAATTGCGATATAGCTCTGACTGAATCAGATCGCATTCTTCTGAAAGAACATTCAATGCCCGGTAAATATCATGAAGCTGATAAGTGGGTGCTTCTAGGAAGGTTTTAGCCGTTTCAAAAGAAGAACGTTTGCTGCCTGGTTCTAAAATGCGTGTATAGATGAGATCGGATAAGATCGCGTTCAAATCATAATCATAGTGATGTTTATCTCGAATCTTTCGACATACCTTGTTTAAACCAAGTTCATAATAAAGAGACTGCAGGAAAAGGTAACCTCCCTGAAATTTTCGCTTTTCTCCATGGGCGATCTTTCGGTTTGGATGGAAAGAAATAGGAATACAATGATTTGTTTTTTCCTGTTCAAACTTTTCGGTCTCAATGCGGGCCTGTTCTTTTGCCCAGGCCATAACATCGTCTCTGGTGGGACCATGTTCAACTAACAATTCTTTTAATGTTCCAAGTTTGCGGATTGTCCGAGAGGTAGATTTTCCGTTACTGTCGATGTAGGATTGCTTTATATAAAAAGACTCAGCGTTTTTTGATTTTGATGTATTGACCTTCAATTTTTTCACCTCAATACCATTATAGCACAAAAAGCCGAAAAAGCCTATATATAAAAACAATAAATTTGACAAAAAAATATAAGCATTCATGCGGCTTATACGCTGTTTTTCATTCGGAAAGGTGTCAAACTCCCGGGGAATGTTGAAGCAGCAGGTGTAAGTAAAAATAACTGCATCCATAAGCCAGAACCTATTTTACATGTGAGAAAAAGATTTGTTATAATGATACTGTCGCAGATTAGGCATTTTTGTCTGGTCTGTGGCAGTATTTTTATTGCCATGGATTTGAAAAATGGAAAATATTGTAAAAATAAACAGGAGAAGGTCATATGGAAAAAGCTCTGAAAAAGAGAGAAGCCCAGGCAGTTGTGATCGAAGAAATGAGAAGGACCGGAAAGATCATTCCAAGGATCGGAAAGACGAAAAGTCCACTTACCCATTGACAAAGTAGGAATTAAAAGATATGATAAGCGCAAAGAAAACGGAGTGAAAGGACATCTACGGTATGACAAGATCACAGATCCGAAAATATGCGTTTATCAAATCCATTCCCATTATGTGCAGCTATATTTTTGTCAGTATGGCTTATGGTATTATGATGGAAGATGCAGGTTTTAAGTGGTATTATTCTTTGCTGGTGAGCCTGACCGTGTATACAGGCGCCTTCCAGTTTGTGCTGATCACATTTTTAAGCAGCGGAGCTTCTATTATAACAGTGGCTCTCACAGCACTGCTGATGAACAGCCGCCAGAGTTTTTACAGCCTTACGTTCCTGGAAGATTTTAAGAAAATGGGAAAACGGATGCTTTATATGATCCATACCATGACAGATGAGACCTATGCCGTAAACTGTACGCTGGAACTGCCACAGAAAGAAAAAGAGGATACCATGTTCCTGGTGGCATTTTTCAGCCGTTGTTACTGGATGATCGGTTCTGTTTTAGGCGGAATGTTAGGACAGCTGATCCCGTGGGATATGGAAGGCATTGATTTCTGCATGACAGCCCTGTTTGTGATCATTTTTATTGACCAGTGGGAGAAGGCAGACAGACATACACCGGCTTTAGCTGGTCTTGGGATCGGCATTATCTGCCTGATCATATTTGGGGCTTCCGGTTTTATGCTTCCGGCACTTTTACTTACATCAGGATTATTAGTGGTGTTACAGAAGAGAAAGGAGGAAGTATAGATGAGTACAGAAAGAATATTGATCATGATCGCAGTTTCTGCTCTTTGTACCTTCTTTTTGAGGGCTCTTCCGTTTCTAGCTTTCGGCGGATCACAGAAGATGCCGGACTGGCTGGACCGATTGGGAAAAACACTTCCCTCAGCGATCATGGCAGTGCTGATCGTCTACTGTTTGAAAGATGTGGGAAGTGATGTGGTACATATCGGACTTCCAAAGATAGCAGCGGTAGTGATCGTAGCGTTGTCTTATAAATGGAAGCATAATACATTAGTAAGTATTGCAGTAGGAACGGCCGGATATATGATCCTTCTTCGAGTGGCAGCTATGTTGTAAGATTCATGCATCTGGCGGAACAGAGAATGTATACATATTGGAAAAACATATAGAAAGAGCATATAAAAAAGCGGTGCAGGAAGCATATCCAAATGATATGTATCCATGCATCGCTTTTTGCTTTTTATGATCTTCCTTCCACCTACAGGAAGAAGATTTTTCGTATTTAATTTAATTCCTCTTGGAAGTGATCAACTCTCCGGAAGTGTTTCCATGACAGATCGGCTTCCATTCTACTTTCTTAACCAGTGCAACTGCAGAGATCGGGATGTAAGTGAACATGAAGATCGGGAATGTAAATGTATAAAGGATCTTCTTTAATGCAGACAGCTGCACCTGTTTCCACTCACTGATCATGGTGATGGCGCCATAAACCAGCAGACTTAAGTAGAACATAACAATGGTCCTTGTAAGGAAGGAAATATTCTCAGCTGCGATCATTCTTGCTATGTAACCAGGTTCTGTCATATAGGAAAATGCCATGCCCAGGTTAATAAGGATAGCGGCAAGAGTAAAGAACATACCAGGTGCTACGGTCATGAAAATATCATAGCAGGAAAATGATTTTCTTCCGCCCTGGAAAAATCCCTTGATCAGTCTCCAGCTGTAATGCCAGTCAACCTGATAAAATCCTTTGGACCAACGCAGTCTCTGGGTCCAGGACTGACCAAATTTTAAAGGCTGCTCATCGTAGATCACAGCCTTATCACAGTAGCCGATGACCTTGCCTTCAATGGCACAGTTAACGGAAAATTCAATATCCTCTGTAAGAAGATGGAATGGCCAGCCGCCGTTTTCGCGGATCACTTCACCGGATACCAGAAAGCCGGTTCCGGAAATAGCACAGTTGGTTCCCAGAAGCATTCTTGGGAAGTTTAAGAAACGGGCCTCCCGCAGGAACCATAAGCCGTAACCAGCTGAGATCCAGTTGGCACCGAAGTTCTTGGAATTACGGTAGCTTGTAAGAGCAGCAAAATGTCCGCTGTCAAAGGTGGCATTCATTTCTTTGACAAAATCAGGATCTACATAATTATCTGCATCAAATACAAAGTAGCCGTCATATACATCTTTACCGGAGGCAGAAAGACATTTGAACAGATAGTCAAGGGCATAACCTTTGCCCACCTGCTGATGGTTGTAACGGCGGTACACCCTTGCTCCTGCCTGTGCAGCAACCTGCGCGGTATTATCTGTGCAGTTATCTGCGATCACATAAATGTCAAGAAGGTCAGATGGATAATTCTGAGCCTTTAAACTGGCAATCAGACCACCGATGACATTTGCTTCATTTCTTGCAGAAATAACAGCAGCGTAACGGTGAAACTGATGGGAACCGGTTTTATTTTTCCTGTGTTTCATAAGAAGCCCCAGGAGCAGATAACCGATCTGATAAAAATAAAAGACTACAAATACAGTTGCGATCACAAAATTAAAATAATGGATCATCTGAAGTGTTTTCATAATATACCTCTTTGTAATACTTGAAATATTTGACAAATTAATAATATTTCTGATTTTAGCGTGATCTTTTTCGCAGAATACAAAATAGCATATTTTAAGAATAATGCAAGTCTTGACAAAGAAATTCATAAAAAATTAATAATTGCTTCATACAATATTCAATTATGAACGGTATTAAAAAGACTTCCTAAAAATTCATTTAAGGTGTCGCAAAACAAAAAAAGATGTGGTATACTAAATTGATAGCATTGGGAAGAAGAAAAAGGAGTGCTTTATGCTGAATGAAGAAAAAATCCAGGCAATGACAGATCTGGCAGTGTTTGAAAAGCATCAGGGCAGAAAAATCTTCCCTGTAAATCAATACTTTAAAAGTGATTATGTAGGAGGGCAGTTGTTCCGTTCTTTTTTCGGGTACACCTTTAGTTTTGCGCTGATCCTTCTTATGTGGATCCTTTATAAACTGGATGTGCTCATGAAGGGAGCTGATATTGATCAGCTGATCGGCTGGATCCGCAACTGGGGACTGGCCTATGTGACCGGACTGGGGGGATATCTTCTTATTACATGGAAGATCTATTCCAGACGGTATGATTTTGCATCCAGAAGCCAGACCATGTATGTGGCCAGGCTTAAACATCTGGACCGTAAATTTGGAAAGGACCGGGGAAAAGAGAACAGAGGAGGAGCCGCTTTATGACAGTTCTTTTGCTGTGGAAAGAGCACCTGAAAGAAATTTATAATAAATACAGCTATGTGATCCGCTTTGTGGTCCGTCTGCTGTTAATCCTGTGTACGATCTTAAGTATGAATGCCAATATCGGCTATATGGCAAAATTGAAAAATCCGGTCGTTGTAGCGCTGCTGTGCTTTTTTGGAGCCTTGCTTCCGGACAGCGGGGCCGTCTTCCTTATAGGATGTGTGATGGTAGCACATGTGTATGCAGTATCCATGGAAATGGCACTGATCACACTGATGATGATCCTGGTAGTGGCTGTTCTTTATTATGGGTTTAAGCCGGGAGACAGCTGGCTTATGATACTGACACCCCTTGCCTTCTTATTTAAGGTGCCTTATGCGGTTGCTTTTTTAGTAGGGCTGGGAGGCAGTCTTATTTCTGTAATACCTGTAAGCTGCGGAGTCTTTTTATACTATCTTCTTATGTATATACGGCAGAACGCAGGCGTCCTTACAGGAGAGGGCAGCGTAGATATCGTACAGCGTTACAGTCAGATCATCCGGTCCGTATGCTTTAACCAGACAATGATGGTGATGATCGCTGCCTGTGCAGTAGGGATCATGGTGGTATACCTGATCCGCAGGCTGTCTGTAGATTATGCCTGGATCATAGCGATCGTAGCTGGAACAGTAGCACAGCTTTTAGTGATCTTTGTAGGAGATTTTGTTTTCGGGGTATCCGTATCTGCAGGAACGCTGATCTTCGGGCTGCTTGTTTCTGTGATGCTGGCTATGATCTACAATTTCTTTTTCTTCTCTGTAGATTATACCCGTACAGAATATGTACAGTTTGAGGATGACGATTATTATTATTATGTAAAAGCGATCCCCAAGATGGCAGTAAGCAGTACCGATGTAAAAGTACAGCGGATCAGCGGGAGAAAGCGGAATACAAGAGAGAAAAATACAGCCAGGAATACGGCTGAAAGAGAATTAAGATAAATGATCAAGATAAATAATTAAGATAACGATAATTAGACTAAAGGAGGATGATATAAGGTGGGAATCTTAACAGAACTTATGATGAAAGCCTCATCCTGGCTGACGCTATTGCCAAGGATCTCCCTCCGGAATTTGTTTGAGATAGCGATTATCTCATTCCTGGTATATGAGATCCTTTTCTGGATAAAAAATACAAGGGCATGGACCTTACTGAAGGGACTTTTAACGATCATGGTATTTGCCATTGTGGCGGTCCTTTTACGTCTGGATACCATTGTCTGGATCCTTAAAAATATTACAACGATCGCAGTAACGGCATTTCTGGTCGTTTTCCAGCCGGAACTGCGAAAAGCACTGGAACAGTTAGGCAGCCAGAACCTGTTATCCGGTATTCTGGCTCAGGATGACGGAAAGAGCAGTCAGGAATTTAATGACCGCACAGTCAATGAACTGGTACGTGCTACTTTTGAGATGGCAAAGGTGAAAACAGGAGCCTTAATGGTCATTGAAAGAGGAACTTCCTTAAAGGAGATCGAGAGGACCGGTATTGAGATCAGCGGACTGGTCACAAGCCAGCTTCTTATCAATATTTTTGAACACAATACACCTCTTCATGACGGAGCGGTGGTGATCCGCGGAAACCGGGTGGCAGCGGCTACCTGTTACCTGCCTCTTTCTGACAATATGTCTATTAATAAGGCATTGGGAACCAGACACCGTGCAGCAGTAGGTGTCAGCGAGACAACAGACAGCCTTACCATTGTTGTTTCTGAGGAAACAGGACGGGTATCTGTTGCAGAAGGAGGAATGCTCCGCAGTGTTCCAACAGCAGAGGCACTTCGGAATATTCTTTCCGGACTGATGAAAGAAGAGCCGGTTTCTTCCAACCGGTTTAAGATATGGAAGGGAAGGCTGATCAATGGGAAAAAAGCTGACAAATAACTTAAAACTAAAGATACTTTCCGTTTTCCTTGCCTTTTTTGTGTGGCTGGCAGTGACCAACATTTCCAACCCGGACGTAACTGCTACCAAGGAAGTACCTTTGGAGGTGCTGAACGAAGATGTGCTTTCCACAAACGGAAAAACCTATGAACTGATCGACAACCGCACGACAGTGACGGTAGCATACAAAGTGCGTACACTGGATGCAGGAAGTATTTCTGCTTCTGACTTCCGGGCCTATATCGATCTGGCAGATATGTACGAGCCTACAGGAGCAGTTCCTGTTAAGGTAGATGTAAAGAATAATAAAGTAGATGCTGTAACAGCAAAACCTATGGTGATCCGTGTGACTACGGAAGATGTACAGCAGAAAAAGTTTGACCTGACTGCCTATACAGAGGGAAAGACCGAGTCCGGGTACAGAGAGGGAACCGTCAATATCGTGCCCACCAGTATTTATGTAAGCGGACCTGAATCACAGGTAGGACGGATCAGTACCGTTGGTATCACCATTCGTTTAGACGGTGCAAACTCTGATCTTTCCGGTACAGCCCAGATCCAGTGCTTTGATGCGAACCGCAATAAGATCACTCTGGATGATCGTGTGACTTTAAGCCGGTCAGAGGCAGATTACACACTTTCTATCTTAAAAGTAAAGACTCTGGGGCTGAATTTTGAGACAGAGGGAAGAGTTGCAGACGGATACCGTTTTACAGGGATCGAGAGTAATGTAAATTCCGTAGATGTAGTAGGACTTAAGTCTGATCTGGCAGAGATCAATGCCATCAACATTCCTAAGTCAGAGTTAAATATGGACGGTGCTTCTGCAGACAAAGAAGTGATCATTGATTTAAACAAATATCTTCCGGAAAATGTAGAACTGGCAGACTCTAACAGCAAGATCCATGTGACTTTAAAGGTAGAACCTTTAGAGACCAGGACCATTGAGTTAAAAACAAGCAAGATCCGCCAGGTAGGCGCTTCCAGCCGTTACAGTTACCAGTATGACAGAGATGCTATCCGTTTAAGCATCAAGGGCTTACAGGAAGATTTAGACCAGCTGACCGATGATGATTTAGAGGCAGAGGTAGATGTAAGCGATATGGGACCTGGAACCCATCCTGGAACTGTTACATTTGAACTGGGTGCAGCTTATGAACTGGTAAGTCAGGATGATCTTCAGATCATTGTCCATGACAGGGAACCGGGAGATACTGTACCGGCACCTACTCAGGAAGAGACAGGAAGCAGTACAAGGGAGACAACAGCAGCTGAAAGCAGCTCCGGTGCATCCAATCATACAACAGCGGCTGAAACAAGTCATTAATTAAGGGGAAAATAAGAAAAAAGGCAGTTTATATGCTGCGGGAAATCAGGAGAATAAATATGGTAAGTGGAACAACAGTGATCAAGAACCCATCCGGTCTTCATTTAAGACCTTCAGGCATCCTTTGCAAAGAGGCTCTGCTTTATAAATCAAAAATCTCTTTTAAGGTACGCAATGTGACAGCAAATGCAAAAAGTGTGCTCAGTGTGCTTGGAGCATGTGTAAAATGCGGAGAAGAGATCGAATTTAACTGTACCGGCCCTGATGAGGAAAAAGCTCTTGCAGCAATGATCAAAATTGTGGAGGACGGATTAGGGGAGTAAACCATAAATTAATAAGGAGGACACACATATGTTTAAGGGAACAAGTGCTTCTGCCGGTATTGGCATTGGCAAAGCTGTGATCGTAGAAGAAGCAGAATTAGTGATCACAAGAAATGAGGTAGCAGATGCAGAGGCTGAGATCCAGCGCTTTAAGGGGGCTCTGGAAAAGACCATTGCAGCTACACAGAAGATGGCAGACGATCTGGCTTCCCGCGTGGGAGAGAAGGAAGCAGAGATTATGCAGGGACACATGATGCTGTTATCAGATCCCATGCTTACAGGGGAGATTGAAAATAGCGTGAAAAATGACAAGGTAAACTGTGAGTTTGCAATTGAAAATGTATGCAATATGTATGCAGATATGTTTGCGTCTATGGGAGACGAATTGATGCAGCAGCGCGCTACGGATATGAGGGATATCAAAGTGCGTATGCAGCGTACATTAATGGGTCTGGAGTCTGTAGATGTATCTTTACTGCCAAAGGGAAGCATACTGGTAGCAAAGGATCTGACCCCGTCCATGACAGCAGGCATCAATCCGGAAAATGTTTCCGGTATCGTAACAGAGCTGGGAGGAAAAACCTCACACAGCGCTATTTTAGCAAGGGCACTGGAGATCCCGGCAGTAGTTGCAGTAAATGGCCTGATGGATGCAGTAAAGGACGGAGACAGTGTAGTCCTTGACGGAAGCACCGGAGAGGTATTTGTAAATCCGGAGGCTTCTGTTGAAAAAGAATACGAAGAAAAGAGAAGCCAGTTCTTAAAAGACAAAAAAGAACTGGAAAAATACATTGGACAGCCTTCTGTTACAAAAGACGGCGTACAGGTAGAGATCGTTGCCAATATCGGTAAACCGGAAGATGTGGACAAGGTGTTACAGTACGATGGAGAAGGCGTTGGTCTGTTCCGTACCGAGTTCCTGTTTATGGACCGTACTGCCATGCCTACAGAAGAAGAGCAGTTTGAAGCATACAAGAAAGTAGCTATTGCATTAAACGGCAAGCCGGTGATCATCCGTACATTAGATATCGGCGGTGACAAAGAGATCCCGTATATGGGACTGGAAAAGGATGAGAACCCATTCCTGGGCTATCGTGCCATCCGTCTGTGCCTGGACAGAAAAGAGGATATTTACAAGCCACAGCTGCGTGCCCTTTTAAGAGCCAGCGCATATGGCAATATCCGTATTATGATCCCTCTTGTAACCTGCATTGACGAGTTAAGAGAGGCAAAAGCACTGATTGAAGAGATCAAGGCTGAATTAGATGAAAAGAACATTGCATACAAGAAAGACATCCAGGTAGGTATCATGGTAGAGACAGCAGCCGCTTCCCTGATCGCAGATATCTTTGCAAAAGAGGCAGATTTCTTCAGTATCGGTACCAATGACCTGACCCAGTATACCATGTCAGTAGACAGAGGAAACAAGAAGGTATCCTATCTGTACTCTACTTTCAATCCTGCAGTACTCAGAAGCATCCGCCACATTATCGCATGCGGACGTGAAGCAGGCATTATGGTAGGTATGTGTGGTGAAGCAGCCAGTGATCCGATGATGATCCCGCTGTTACTTGCCTTTGGTTTAAATGAATTCAGTATGAGCGCATCCGCCATCCTGCGCGCAAGAAAGATGGTAACAGAATACAGTGTAGAAGAACTTCAGGCAGTAGCTGACAAGGCTATGAGCTTTGCAACAACAGCAGAAGTAGAAGACTACATGAGAAAGTTTGTGGAGAAGATTACAGGTTAATGGCAGTTTATCTTATTTGTTATGGAATCAGTTTTATTCTGGCCTGGCAGCACTTATATGTGCTGTCCGGCCTTGTTTTAGTTGGAGCAGCAGTATGGCTGTATATCAGAGATTATATCCGGACAGGAAACCTGATCCACCTGCGAGGTCTGTTCTGTCTGTTTTTTGTAGGAGGGCAGGGAATTTCCTGCTTTAAGCTTTCCTATCTGCAGACGGACTGGCTGCTTATTACATGGATCAGCTTCTTTCTGGCAGTTATGGCATTCTGGTGGGTATTTGAGGTGCTGACCAGATTGTATGACGGCTGGAGTGCAGCGGATATGGGTTCTGTATACAAATATTATTCATCTGCTGACTCCCCTTTACAGGCAAACCGTATTCTGATCTCCATGGCAGTGATCACTCTGGTTTCTATCCTGGCCTTTGCTTTTGAAGCATGGAGACTGGGCTTTGTGCCGATGTTTTCCTATGGCGTACCACATGCATATTCTTATTTTCATATTAAAGGGATCCATTACTTTACTGTATCCTGCGTACTGGTCCCAAGTCTTTCCGTTGTATACTGTCTGATGATGGCAAGAAGAGGAAGAGGACTGGTAAGATACAAGGGCTTCTGGCTGGCAGTGATCTGTGATATTGTGGCAGTGATGATCCCGCTGTTATGCGTTTCCCGTTTCCAGCTGATCCTTGCAGTGGGAATGGCTGTATTTACCTACATTTCCATGACAGGAAGCTTCAGCCTGGTTTATGTGGGAGTGTTGTTTGTGGCACTGATCCCGGCTTATGTTGCCTTGACTGTGCTTCGCAGCCATAGCGTCGAGTACTTAAACGGCATTTTTGAGATGAAGAATAGCCATATGCCGATTTTTATCACTCAGCCATATATGTATATCGCTAATAACTATGACAACTTTAATTGTATGACAGCGGAGTTAAAACATTTCTCCTTTGGACTTAAGGGACTGTTCCCGTTATGGGCGCTGACAGGACTTAAATTTATCTTCCCGTCACTGGCAGATTTTCCACTGTTTGTGACAAAAGAAGAACTGACTACAGTAACACTGTTTTATGATGCGTTTTATGATTTTGGTGTTGTGGGAATGGTATTTTTCGGCGGTCTTTTAGGGGGTGTCTGCTATCTGTTGGGACGTTTCAGAAGAAAACTCACCTGCCCCGCCGGTCATGTGATCTACGCCCAGATCGCCATGTACATGATGTTGTCTTTCTTTACAACATGGTTTTCCAATCCTACTACCTGGTTTTACCTGATCGTGTCCGGGATCGTGTATGTGTATGTGAATTCTTAATAATGGATAAAATTGAAAAATAAACTGTTTAGGCTCTGCGGCTGCAGGGCCTTTTTGCTGCTGTACCATTGACTAACAGACCAAAACGGTTGGTTGAAGCACCTGTATGAGTGATTTATAATGGAATGAGTGCAGAGAAAAATAAGCGGCTGCGTAGCAGACATTTGTTTTTCGCAAGCCATTAAACTCATACAAGGAGAAGGAACATGGAAAAGAAACAATCATTAGATACCATTTGTATCCAGGGCGGCTGGCAGCCGAAAAACGGAGAGCCCAGACAGCTTCCAATCTATCAGAGTACTACTTTTAAATATACTACAAGCGAACAGATGGGACGTCTGTTTGACTTAGAGGAAAATGGCTATTTTTATACAAGACTGGCAAATCCAACCAATGACGCAGTAGCAGCAAAGATCTGCGCTCTGGAAGGTGGCGTAGGCGCTATGCTTACCTCTTCCGGTCAGGCAGCTAACTTCTATGCGATCATGAACTTATGCCAGGCAGGTGACCATGTAGTCAGCTCTGCAGCAATCTACGGCGGAACCACCAACCTGTTTACGGTTACGATCCCGAAAATGGGCGTAGAATGCACTCTGGTAAGCCCGGATGCAACAGAAGAAGAGCTGGCAGCAGCTTTCCGTCCAAATACAAAGGCATTATTTGCTGAGACCATTGCAAACCCGGCTTTAACAGTTCTGGATATTGAGAAGTTTGCAAAGGTAGCTCATGAGCATGGTGTACCTCTGATCGTGGACAATACCTTCGCAACCCCGATCAACTGCCGTCCGTTTGAGTGGGGCGCAGATATTGTTACCCACAGTACCACCAAGTACATGGATGGACATGCTATGACAGTAGGCGGCTGTATCGTAGACAGTGGAAACTTTGACTGGGAAGCCCATCATGATAAGTTTACCGGTTTAACAGAGCCGGATGAGTCTTATCATGGCATTATCTATACACAGAAGTTTGGAAAACTGGCTTATATCACAAAGGCAACTTCCCAGCTGATGCGTGATCTGGGATCCATCCAGTCCCCGCAGAATGCTTTCCTGATCAATGTAGGACTGGAAACACTGCACCTTCGTATGCCAAAGCACTGTGAAAATGCCTTAAAGGTAGCTACTTACTTAAAATCCAGGGAAGATGTTGCCTGGGTCAACTATCCGGGACTGGAGGGAGATAAGTACTACGAGCTGGCAAAGAAATACATGCCAAACGGTACCTGCGGCGTTATCTCTTTTGGCTTAAAGTCCGGAAGAAAGGGCGCAGCAGACTTTATGGATAAGTTAAAGCTGTGCTCCATTGAGACTCATGTGGCTGACTCCCGTACAGCTGTTCTTCATCCTGCAAGCCATACCCACAGACAGCTGACAGATGAGCAGTTAGTAGAAGCAGGCGTAGACCCGTCTATGATCCGCCTTAGTGTAGGTATTGAAGGTGCAGACGATATTATTGAGGATATCCGGCAGGCTCTGGAGTAGACAAAATGAAAGAAATTCGTTATTTTTTGTTGAGAATAGCGATTAATCATTAATAAAAACTACATAAAATTGTGCAATATGCACAAATACAATAAAATATTTTTGAGAAATTTCAATCTAGACTAAAAAAATAGTTAGATATATAATAAAGACAATCAAATAAACCAATTGTCTGATATGTATATCCTGGGGATCGGCCCAGAGTCTCTACCAACTACCTTAAGAGTTGACTACATAGTTTATGTAGTCAGCTCTTTTTTTCTACCCTCAGGGTACATTTTCCGTAGTTATCCTGTAAGCATCTGCGATGGGGTTTGGCAGGTCAAAATGGGGAAGTGGAAAGGGCTGTTTTTCATCAGATAGGGGCTGTCCTCTCAGGTACAGCAGACAAAAAACTTCTCACATGATTAAGTACAGAAAGATTCCGGGAGAACATAAGGTTAGTAAAGGAGGAAGCGTTTATGAAAGTTGTAGGTCAGGGATTGAACCGTGTTGATGCATATGGAAAAGTAACTGGCGAAGCGAAATACAGCGCAGATTTAGAGCCAAGGGATATCCTTCATGGAAAGGTGATCCATTCTACTATTGCAAATGGTCTTGTAAAAAGCTTTGATCTTACAGAAGCATTAAAGGTACCTGGTGTTGTAAAGATCCTTACCTGCTTTGACGCACCGGACTGCCAGTTTCCAACTGCAGGTCATCCATGGAGCGTAGAGGCAAAGCATCAGGATATCTGCGACAGAAGAGTATTAAACCAGAGAGTAAGGCTGTATGGAGATGATATTGCAGCAGTTGTAGCTGAAAATGAGGTAGCAGCTGCACAGGCAGCCCGTCTGGTAAAGGTAGAATATGAGGAATATGAGCCGATCGTTACCGTAAAGGCAGCTATGGCACCGGGGGCAACACCACTGCATCCGGATATCCGTAAAGATAATGTGATCGTTCACTCCCATATGACTATGGGACCAAAGGATTTTACCTTTGAAGACGGCTTAAAACAGGCAAAAGAAAAATACAAAGAGGAAGATCTGGTGGAGATCAATGAAGTATACGATACACCACGTATTTCCCACTGCCATATCGAACTTCCTGTTTCCTGGGCTTATGTAGATGTAAACGGAAAAGTAACCGTTGTTTCTTCTACCCAGATCCCTCATATTGTACGCCGCTGTACAGCGCAGGCGTTGGGTATTCCGATCGGTAAAGTCCGTATTATCAAGCCATATATCGGCGGCGGCTTCGGAAACAAGCAGGATGTGCTTTATGAACCGTTGAATGCGTTCCTTACAATGAGTGTAGGCGGAAGACCTGTAAGACTGGAGATCAGCCGTGAGGAGACCATTTCCGGAACCAGAACCCGTCATGCCATCGAAGGTGTATGCCGTGGTCTGGTAACAAAGGACGGTACGGTTCTTGCAAGACAGTTAGACGCTTATGCTAACAACGGAGGTTATGCTTCCCATGGCCATGCAATCTGCGCTAACTGCGGAAACGTATTTAAGGATCTGTACAGAGACCGTTTAGGTGCTGAGATCGACTGCTGGACTGTTTATACTTCTTCACCGACTGCCGGTGCTATGCGTGGATATGGTATCCCACAGGCAGCATGGTTTGCAGAATGTCTGACAGATGATATGGCAACAGCTATTGGCATGGATCCCTATGAATTCCGTATGAAGAACTGTATGGAAGACGGTTTCGTAGATCCTGCAAATGGTATTACATTCCATACATATGGCTTAAAGAAATGTATGGAAGCAGGAAAGAAATACATCCACTGGGATGAAAAGAGAAAAGAGTATGCAAACCAGACCGGTCCTGTAAGACGTGGTGTGGGAATGTCTATTTTCTGTTACAAGACAGGTGTACATCCGATCTCCCTTGAGACATCTTCTGTACGTATGGTATTAAACCAGGACGGCTCCATGCAGGTATCCATGGGTGCTACAGAGATCGGTCAGGGCGCAGATACAGTATTCAGCCAGATGGCCTCTGAGACTACAGGCATTTCCTTTGACAAGGTATTTATCGTATCCACCCAGGATACAGACCTGACACCATTTGATACAGGTGCGTATGCTTCCAGACAGACTTATGTATCCGGTATGGCCTGCAAGAAATGTGCAACGGAATTAAGACACCGTATTCTGGACTATGCAGCATACATGTTAAATCATGATGTGACGGATCTTTCCAAGACTGTGTACGCAGATCTGGTAAAAGAGTCAGCTGGAAAGCTTCGTGAAGCATTAGGACTCCATCCGGAAGATGAGGTTAAGGAAGATATGTTAGACATCGTTGACAGCAAGATCGTTGTACACGGTGGTGATCCGGTCCTCTTTGATGTGGCAGTAGTAGCAGATACAGCCTTCTATTCATTAGATAAATCCATTCATCTGACTGCAGAAGTGACCAACCAGTGTCTGGATAATACATTCTCCTCCGGCTGCTGCTTTGTAGACGTAGAAGTAGATATGCCACTGGGACTGGTAACTGTAAAGGATATCATCAATGTTCATGACTCCGGTATCCTGATCAATCCAAAGACAGCAGAGGCACAGGTACATGGCGGTATGAGCATGAGCCTTGGATTTGGACTTTCCGAGGAATTATTAGTGGATGAAAAGACAGGACGTCCATTAAACAACAACCTGCTGGATTATAAGATCCCGACTGCTATGGATGCGCCGGATCTTCATGTGGAGTTTATCCAGTTAGATGACCCAACAGGCCCTTATGGAAACAAGTCTCTGGGTGAGCCACCTGCAATCCCGGTTGCGCCTGCAGTAAGAAATGCGATCTTAAATGCTACCGGTGTTCATATGAACGTAAGTCCTATGACAGCACAGAGACTGATCGAAAAATTCAAGGAAAAAGGTCTGATCTAGGGAGGTGAATGAGTATGTTTGATATTAAATCATTTTATGAAGCAAAAGATGTAAAGGATGCAGTGGAAGCACTGGTACGGGAGCCTGAGGCAGAAGTCATCAGCGGCGGTACCGACGTACTCATCCGTGTAAGAGAGGGAAAGGATGCAGGAAGAGCCCTGGTATCCATCCACAATATTAAAGAATTAAAGGGCGTAAAAGTCCTGGAAAACGGAGATCTGTGGATCGGAGCTGCAACTGCATTTTCCCATATTACCAATGATCCCACCATCCAGAAGCTGGTTCCTATGTTAGGCGAAGCAGTAGATATGGTAGGCGGACCTCAGATCCGTAATACCGGTACCATTGGCGGAAATATCTGCAACGGCGCTACATCCGCAGACTCCGCAGCAAGTATGTGGACCCTAAACGCGCTGATCCAGTTAGAAGGACCAGAAGGACACAGAGAGGTGCCGATCCATGAGTTCTATACAGGACCAGGACGCACAGTAAGAGACAGATGTGAGGTCTGCACCGGTTTCATTATCAAAAAAGAGGACTATGAAGGCTGGTACGGACAGTATATTAAATATGGAAAGCGTAAAGCCATGGAGATCGCGACCTTAGGCTGCGCTGTACGTGTAAAACTGTCTGCTGACAAAAAGACCATTGAAGATGTAAGACTGGGATACGGGGTTGCCGGACCTACACCTTTAAGATGTCACGCAGCAGAAGAGTATTTAAGAGGAAAGGCTGTTTCTGATAAAGAGGCAGCAGCAGAGTTTGCCAAGCTGGCGCTCACAGAAGTAAATCCAAGATCTTCCTGGAGAGCTTCTAAGGAGTTCCGTCTTCAGCTGATCGAAGAGCTGGCAAAACGTGGCCTGGCAGAGGCTATAAGAAGAGCAGGAGGTGAAGAGGATGCTTAAGATCATTCATATGACAGTAAACGGAAAGGAAACAGAACTTGCAGTGGATGAGAGAGAGTCTCTTCTGGATACACTGCGCAACCGCTTAGGACTTACATCCGTAAAAAAAGGATGTGAAGTAGGAGAATGTGGTGCCTGTACTGTGCTGGTCAATGGAGAGGCCATTGACAGCTGTATATATCTCACCATGTGGGCAGACGGAAAGAGTGTAATGACCGTAGAAGGATTGAAGGGACCAAACGGGGAATTGTCTCCGATCCAAAGGGCGTTCATTGAAGAAGCAGCTGTGCAGTGCGGCTTCTGTACTCCGGGCCTGATCATGAGTGCAGTAGAAATTGTAGGAACAGGAAAAAAATATAACAGAGAGGAGCTGAAAAAACTGATCTCCGGGCATCTGTGCCGCTGCACAGGATATGAGAATATCTTAAATGCCATGGAACGTATTGTGGAGGAGGTTTACAAGGTAAGCCATAAAGAATAATCGGGGGAAGATTGGAGGCAGCAAAAACTATGAAAGAGAATGCAAACTGCAGTATCAGCAACATTTACAAACTAGACGGGCGGGTGCCCATTGGAAAGGCCATTCCATTTGGTCTTCAGCATATTTTGGCAATGTTCGTATCTAACCTGGCACCGATCACCATGATCGCAGGTGCCGCAAAGGTACCGGTTACCGGAGCAGAGCTTGGTATGCTTCTTCAGAACGCAATGTTCGCAGCAGGTATCGCAACGATGATCCAGTTATATCCTTTATGGAAGATCGGATCCAGACTTCCCGTTGTAATGGGTGTCAGCTTTACCTTCGTAACTGTACTTAGTACGATCTCAGCTAATTACGGGTATCCGGCAGTAATAGGAGCCGTATTGATCGGTGGTCTGTTTGAAGGAACTTTGGGACTTTTTGCAAAGTACTGGAGAAAGATCATAAGCCCGATCGTAGCAGCATCTGTAGTAACCGCTATTGGTTTCTCACTGTTTACTGTAGGTGCCAGATCCTTTGGCGGTGGCTATGCAACCGACTTTGGTTCCGTTTCAAACCTGCTGTTAGGTCTGATCACATTAGCAACCTGTCTGCTTTGGAATATGTTTGCTAAGGGATATTTAAAACAGCTTTCAGTATTAGCTGGTCTGATCGTTGGTTATATTGTTGCAATCTTTATGGGTAAAGTAGATTTAAGTATGATCATGTCCGGCGGCATCGTGGCACTTCCACATCTGCTGCCGATCAAACCGGAATTCCACGCAGGAGCCATCATGTCAGCATGCATTATCTTCCTGGTATCTGCTGCTGAGACCATTGGTGACACTTCTGCACTGGTAGCAGGCGGTTTGGGACGTGAGATCACAGGAGAAGAGATTTCCGGTTCCTTAGCATGTGATGGCTATGGTTCCTTTATTTCCGGTCTGTTCGGATGCCCGCCAGTTACCTCTTTCTCTCAGAACGTAGGTCTGATAGCAATGACAAAAGTTGTAAACCGTTTCACTATCATGACTGGTGCAGTTGCAATGATCCTGGCAGGTCTGTTCCCACCGATCGGTAACTTCTTTGCATCCCTTCCTCAGTCTGTACTGGGCGGATGTACCATCATGATGTTTGGTACCATTTTAACATCTGGTATGCAGATGATCGCTAACTGTGGATTTACCCAGAGAAATATCACTATTGTTGCAATGGCATTATCCATTGGTATTGGATTTACCACTACCAGTGAAAGTGGTATCTGGGCTGAATTCTCACCAGTTGTTCAGTCTGTATTCTCTGCAAACGTAGTAGCAGTTGTGTTTGTAGTAGCAATTATCATGAACCTGATCCTTCCAAAGAATATGGAAGTGGAAAAACTGGATAAATAAGGGAAATAGGAAAACATACATATATAATGTATACGGGAAAAAGAACGTGACAAAGGTCCGGAGTCAGAATATGGCTCCGGGCCTTTTGTGTGTATCAAAACAGGGTGATCCAGTGATCTGACATAGATTTGACAATGATCTTACATGTGTACATTGCATTTTATGGAAAAAAGTGGGATAATTATTGTTTAAATAAGTTATGATAGAAGTAGATTTTATTGTTGAAAAATGTGAAATGAGGAGCGATATACATGAAATCACAGCCGAGACCGAGAAGCCTTTTCAGGATCGTTTTTGGAAGGACCACTTTTGTGATCCTGGGATTGCTTTTGCAGATCGCCTTTTTCTTCAGCATTTTCCGCTGGTTGGGAAATTATATTCATTTTGTTTATATTACTTATGTACTGGTAAGCTCATCTGTTGTCATCGCTATTTTAAACCGGCCTATGGATTCCAGCTTTAAAATGGCATGGATCATACCGGTACTGCTGATCCCTATTTTCGGCATTATCTTATATGTGTTTGTGCAGGTCCAGTTCCAGACAAGGGCATTGGCAAGACGGGTCAATCTGTCTGTTGAAAAAACAAAACCGTATCTTGTCCAGGACCCACAGGTGCAGAAGCGGCTGCGGGCAGCCAGTGTGCGTGGAAGCCGTCTGGTAGATTATATGAACCACATTGCAGGTTTCCCTGTGTATGAAAATACAGCAGCGAAATTCTTCCCTCTGGGAGAAGATATGTTTGAGCAGCTGATGGAAGAATTAAAAGCAGCAAAGCATTTTATCTTCATGGAATATTTTATCATTGACCGGGGCTATATGTGGGACAGTATCCTGGAGGTTTTAAGGCAGAAAGCGGCAGAGGGAGTAGAAGTACGTGTCATGTATGATGGTATGTGCTGTCTTATGCTCCTTCCTTATCATTATCCCCATAAACTGGAAAATATGGGCATCCGGTGCCAGATGTTTTCACCAATCAAACCAGTGCTTTCCACACACCAGAATTACAGGGATCACAGAAAGGTTACAGTGATCGATGGACATACCGCCTTTACAGGAGGTGTGAACCTGGCAGATGAGTATATTAACAGGAAAGAACGTTTTGGACACTGGAAAGATACAGCCATCATGATCAAGGGAGATGCTGTAAAAAGTTTTACTATGATGTTTTTGCAGATGTGGGATGCAGCCAGCTCCAAAAGTAAGAATGAAGAAAATTATGAGCAGTATCTGGTGCCGGCGGATTACAAACTGCCGGAGGGATATAAGGCAGATGGCTTTGTCATGCCTTATGCAGACAGTCCCTTAGATGAAGAACAGGTGGGAGAGCAGGTCTATCTGGATATATTAAACCAGGCAAAGTCCTATGTACACATTATCACCCCTTATCTGATCCTGGATGATGGGATGAAAAATGCCATGGCTTATGCGGCTAAGCGCGGCATCGATGTAAAGATCATCATGCCCCATATCCCGGATAAGAAATATGCCTATCTGTTAGCAAGGACCTATTATCCAGAATTACTTGCAGCCGGTGTAAAGATTTATGAGTATGAGCCTGGTTTTACCCATGCAAAGATCTTTGTCAGTGATGATGAAAAGGCAGCAGTGGGAAGCATCAACCTGGATTTCAGAAGTTTATATCTGCATTTTGAATGCGGAACCTATTTATACAGAAACAGCACAGTTGCAGATGTGGAGAAGGATTTTGAAAATACACTGGAAAAATGTATTCCTGTTACGTTAAAGGACTGCGCACAGTACAACTGGTTCGGGACCAAGGCAGGAAGATTTTTAAGATTGATTGCACCTCTCATGTAACAAGCCCAAAAGAAAAACAAGCGCCACCGCAAGGTGGCATTTGTTTTTCTTGGGCTATTAACGAAGGTCCCGCCTGTGACTATTTTTGACCAAAAAAACACAACCAGAACACATTTTGTTCACAAACCAATGATAAACTTTCAAACAATGAACGAAACATGAACAAATACGAAAAAGTTGTTTAAACAGATGTGAATTGTTTGAGAGGAGTTTTCCATTATGAAAGTACGAAAAAACCACACACGTTTCCTGTGCGGCTCTCTGGCGGCTGCAGCGGCTATTTCTCCTATACTGAGTATAACCGCATGGGCAGACAATATTTCCACAGCCAATTTTAATCTGCGCCAGCAGGTTGTAAAGCTGACCGGTATCATGGAGATATCCAGTTTCAGGGAAAGTGTTACCAGAGCGGACTTTGCAAAAATGCTGGTAAAGGCATCCAGTTACCGCGAAAATCTGCCAACTTCCAATGTTTCTGTTTACGCAGATGTGCCGGCAACGGATCCAAATGCAGTGTATATCCGCATTGCAGCAAGAGAAGGCTGGATGAGTGGGTACTTAGGTGGAAAATTCAAACCGGAGGATCCGGTCCTTTATAAAGATGCAGTAAAGGCTATCCTTACCATGTTAGGTTATACAGATGATGATTTTACAGGAGATCTGGTCTCTTCCCGCATATCCAAGTTTAACTATCTGGAATTAAACGAGGATGTAAGCCGTCAGGCTGCCGATGAGGTGAACCAGACAGACTGCATGAATATTTTTTATAACCTGTTAAAGACCAAGAAAAAGGACAGCAATGAGATCTATGGTACGATCTTAGACTGTGAGTTAAATTCTGACGGTGAGATCAATCCCATCACTATTCTGGATGATGAGCGGAAAGGCCCGATCCTGGTACATAAAAACTTCAGCGTTTCCCAGTCTGTACCTTTTGATACAGAAGACGCAAATGTGTTCTTAAATGGTGTGGCAAGTACTTTATCTGCAGTAAAATCCGCCCAGCAGCAGGCTGGTTTTGCAGTTTTATATTACAATGTAAAATCAAAGACGATCTGGGCTTATACCACCATGGGCTGGGACAATGATGATAATTCCGGCAATAACTCTTATATCCTCTTAAAGGGTGAGATCAAAAATATTTATTATAAATCCACGGATGTTATGACACCAACTTCTGTTCGTATTGAAGTAGATCAGGCAAATTCAGATGACAGCTTTGATACCAGCGAGGATGTAGACTCTGATGGTTACCTGACCATCAGCCTTGACTCTTCGGAACTCCAGTATATGTTCTCTATTTATGGAGATCTGGAAGTAGGCGATGACGTAGTCCTGGTATGTAACCGCAACGGAAGCTCTTATACAGCGGTTGATGCACTTGAATACTAAGGGGGATATTATGAAAAAGAAGAAAAAGTGGATCAAACTGGTGATCATCCTTCTTGTGATCGCCATTGCAGCAGGAGCTATCTTTGTATGGAAAAGTCATAAGGCTAAGGCAGCAGCGGCAGCTGCAACAGCAGAAAATACAGCAACCGTAGAAAAAAGAAGCATCAGTTCCCAGCTGTCTTCTTCCGGCACATTGGAGGCAAAGGATACTTACAGCATCACTTCCATGGTGGAAGGTGAGGTAGTATCTGCCAACTTTGAGGAAGGTGACCAGGTGGAGAAGGATCAGGTCCTTTATGAGATCGACCGATCCAGTATGGATACAGACTTAAACAGTGCCCAGAATTCTGTTACCCGGTCCCAGACCTCTTATGCAGACGCACTGGATGATTATAACCAGGCAGCATCGGATTACAGCGGAAATACATATAAGGCAACTGATACAGGCTATATTAAGGAACTGTATATCAGCGTGGGAGATAAAGTCAGCGGAAATACAAAGCTGGCAGACATCTACAGTGATGATCTGATGGAGATCCGCATTCCATTTTTAAGCGGGGAAACAGAACTGATCCCTGTAGGCAGCACAGCTGTTCTTACACTGGTTGATTCCGGGGAGCAGATCGAAGGTACCGTTAAGGCAGTTGCAAACAGGGAAGAGACTCTTTCCGGCGGCCGTCTGGTAAAATATGTGACGATCACTGTAAATAATCCAGGCGGACTTACCACTTCAACAGTAGCTTCTGCCCAGATCGGTGAGTTTGTAGGCAGTGAAGAGGGTACTTTTAAGGCTTCCACAGATACTACTATGAACGCAGATCTGGCTGTAAGCGTAGAAGTAGAAGAACTGCTGGTCCATGAGGGCGATTATGTGACCAAGGGAACTCCTATTTTCCGTATGACTTCCCGTACAGCAGAAAAACTGATGCGCAATTATAAGGATGCTTTAGACAAGGCCCAGGAAAGTGTAGAGTCTGCCCAGAGCAAGTTGGAAAGCACCCAGGACAGCTACGATAATTATACCATCACAGCACCGATCTCCGGACAGGTGATCACAAAGAACTTTAAGGTAGGAGATAACATTACAAAAAATACCAGTTCTACCACTACACTGGCAACTATTTATGACCTGTCTGCACTGACATTTAAAATGTCCATTGATGAGCTGGATATCCAGAGTGTAAAGGTGGGCCAGAATGTAACTGTAACAGCAGATGCCTTTGAGGGCCAGACCTTCTCAGGAACAGTTACAAATGTCAGTCTGGAAAGTACATACTCTAATGGTGTCAGCACCTATCCGGTTACTGTAACCATGGATGAAGTAGGAGATCTGCTTCCTGGTATGAATGTAGACGGTGTGATCACATTGGAAGAAGCAAATGATGTTCTTACCATCCCGGTAGATGCCCTGATGAGAGGCAACCAGGTCTATATCAAAGATGACTCTGTAAAAGAGCAGCAGGGACCGGTTCCAGCAGGCTTTAAGGCAGTGAAAGTAGAAACAGGTCTGACCAACGACTCTTATGTGGAGATCAAGAGCGGACTTTCTGAAGGTGATACAGTCTATGTGGCTAAATCCAGCACCGGTTCTACCAATTCCTTTATGGGTGGCCCGGGAATGGGCGGCCCCGGAGGCGGTATGGGCGGCCCGCCAAGCGGTGGCGGTAATGGCGGCGGAAACCGTGGTGGAAACGGCGGCGGCCCAAGATAGAGTTATCCACAAGAGAGCAGGGCAGTGTGAAAGGAGTTTTTATGTTTCGTTTGTGGAAAGGTCGGAAAGATGCTGAGAATAAAACAAACGACTTGAATGAGAAAAATACTCATGAGATAAAATCTCAAATCGAGAATAATGGCACAAATAATACAGATTTGGATAAACCAGGCAGCCATCTTATTGATCTTCGCCACATTTTCAAGATCTACTATCTTGGCGGCGAAGAGGTCCGTGCCAATGATGATGTAAGCGTAGCTATTGACAAAGGTGAGTTCGTAGCGATTGTGGGAAAATCCGGAAGCGGAAAATCCACATTGATGAATATCATTGGAGCGTTGGATGTTCCTACCAAAGGAGAATACTATCTAGGCGGAGAAGATGTAAGCAAAATGGAAGATAAACAGCTTGCAAGGATCAGAAATAAGATGATCGGTTTTATTTTCCAGCAGTACAATCTTCTTCCGAAGTTAAATCTCCTGGAAAATGTGGAGCTTCCTCTTCTCTATGCAGGAGTGGGAAGTGAGGAGCGAAAGCAGCGTGCTATGGCTTCTTTGGAAAAGGTAGGTCTGGCAGAAAAATGGAAAAATATGCCAAACCAGTTATCCGGCGGCCAGCAGCAGCGTGTTTCTATAGCCAGGGCATTGGCCGGGGATCCGTCCCTGATCCTGGCAGATGAGCCTACAGGTGCTCTGGATTCAAAAACCAGCCGTGAGGTTTTGAATTTTTTAAAACAGTTAAACAAAGAGGGAAATACCATTGTGATGATCACCCATGATAATTCCATTGCCATGGAGGCCAAACGGGTGGTACGCATTGCAGATGGACACAAAATATTTGACGGAGATGTAAAAGATTATGCTGCAATCCTTTAAACTGGCTATAAAAAGCATATGGGGCAATAAGATGCGCTCTTTCCTGACTATGTTAGGAATCATAATTGGTGTGGCAGCGGTCATTATCCTGGTAAGTCTGGTCAATGGCTATATGGGAAGCGTAGTGGAAAGCTTTGCCAGCATGGGCGTAAACCAGATCAATGTAAATATGACCAATCTTACATCCCGTACAGTAGATGTGGAACAGATGTATGCATTTTACGATGAACACGGGGATCTTTTTGACGGTATCAGTCCTAATGTATCTTTGTCAGCTACTGTAAAAAAGGGAGATGACTCCATGGACTCTACCAGTGTGGCAGGCAGAAGCGAGCAGTACCTGGATATGAAGGATTATGATCTGCAGATCGGAAGAAATATTGCTTATTCTGATATTGCTTCCCGGCAGAAAGTATGTGTGATCGGTTCCTATGTGGCCCAGGAACTGTTTGGAAGTGCAGAAAAGGCCATTAATGAGACACTGAAAATAAATGGTTATGCCTTTAAAGTAGTTGGTATCGTGGAGACTCAGGATGAGGATAACATGGAAGACGGCGGAACGGATGATTTCGTGTGGATCCCTTACAGCGTAGCCACCAGCCTTGCAGGAAGCGCCAATATCAGCAGTTATACATTAACGGTATCAGATACAGATAATGCAGATACAGCCAAGACCCTGATCCAGAATTTCCTGTATGAGACCTTTAAAGACAGTGACCTTTACAGAGTAACAGCTATGAGTGAGATGCTGGACTCCTTAAATGAACAGATCGCCATGATGAGCGGTATGCTAGGCGGTATTGCCGGAATTTCCCTTTTAGTTGCAGGTGTTGGTGTTATGAATATCATGCTGGTATCTGTAACTGAGCGTACCAGAGAGATCGGCATCAGAAAGTCACTGGGAGCTGACAAGGGAACTATTTTACAGCAGTTTGTCATTGAGGCGGCAGTGACCAGTTCTTTAGGCGGCGTGGTAGGGATCATCATCGGCTGCGTAGCCACAAAAGTAGTGGGAACCATGATCGGGATCTCCACATCCCCTACACTGGCGGCAGTGCTGATCTCCTTTGGGGTGTCAGTAGCCATTGGCCTGTTCTTTGGATATATGCCGGCAAGACGGGCGGCAAACTTAAACCCTATTGATGCACTTAGAAGTGAGTAATAAACGTTCTCTCCTACAGCAGGGGGAGAAGCGCCACCCGGCTGACAGTCAAATGTGAGATTTTACACAAATTTTACATTTGGCTGTTTTTGTTTTTACACAGCTGTGGTATGCTGATGATAAGAACATAACTGCATACTGCGGTTTTGCGGTTAAAAAGGGAAGGACGAGGATCACCATGGATAAAATTTATATCATCGAAGATGATGAAAACATACGCAATCTTTTAAAAATAGCGCTGGAAGGCTTTGGTTATGAGGCAGAAGGCTTTGAAACAGCAGAAGAAGGATTAGAGCGCATCAAAGAAGAAGTACCGTCACTTGCTATTTTTGACTGGATGCTTCCGGGAATGGATGGGGTTACGGCAATCCGCAAGATCCGCCAGACAGATGGCCTGCAGGAACTTCCCATTATGCTTTTAACTGCCAAAGAGAAAGAGCTGGACAAAGTAGTAGGTCTTGACTGCGGCGCTGATGACTATATGGTAAAGCCATTTGGTGTTCTGGAGCTTTCTGCAAGGATACGCAGCCTGCTGCGCCGCGCCAAAAGAGAAGAAAAGAAGGATACCCTTACTTTTGAAGATATCGTAGTCAACAAAAAGACCAGGGAAGTGACCAGTGAAGGTCATTTATGTGAACTGACCTTAAAAGAATTTGAACTTTTGGTCTATCTGATGGAAAACCAGTCCCGTGTGGTCACAAGAGACGAACTTTTAAATCAGGTCTGGGGCTATGAATACGACGGGGAGACAAGAACGCTGGATATGCACATCCGTACTCTGCGTCAGAAACTGGGAGATAAGGAAAGTTCCTGCATTAAGACAGTCCGTGGTGTAGGTTACAGACTGGTGCATCAGGAAGGATAAAACCGGAGAGAGAGGAAAAAGTATGAGAAAAGCCATTCTTGAGAAATTTATCTTTGTACTTTTAGCGGCGCTGTGTATCAACAGCGTCATCTTTTATATTGCCAGCCGGAATACGATACTGGATACAACAAAAAAAGACATGCTTTACACCATGGAGATATTGGATCAGACTCTGGATTATGAGGGAGATCTGGCAGGTCAGGTGCAGCGGATGGAGAATTTTACAGCGGGAAATCCCAGCCGTCTGACTTTGATCCGTACAGATGGAACGGTGGTTTCTGACTCAGATGCAGATCCGGCTGAACTGGACAATCATTTAAGCAGAAAAGAAGTAGTCCAGGCAATGAAAAAGGGCAGTGGCTTTGCGGAACGTTATTCCCACACATTAAAGAGAAATCTTTTATATGTGGCCTACAGATCCAACCGGGCCGATATGATCATCCGTGTTTCCGTGCCTTATTCCGGTGCCAGCGAATACTTGACCATGCTCCTTCCGGCGGCTCTTTTCAGCTTCCTGGCGGCTCTTGCCTGTGCACTGGTGGTTTCCAAACGTTTCGTGGACTCTGTGACACAGCCTTTAAGCAATATTGCAGCGGAAATGTCAAAGGTAAAGGGAGATTACAAAGGAGACTATACAGAACTGCATTTTGAAAAATGCCAGTATCCGGAGTTAAATGTGATCGCTGAAACTACCATGGAAATGTCCAAAAATGTGAAAGCTTATCTGAGCCGCATTGACAAGGAAAAACAGATCCGTCAGGAGTTTTTCAGCAATGCTTCCCATGAGTTAAAAACTCCTATCACATCTATCCAGGGTTATGCAGAGTTAATGGAAAGCGGTATGATCCAGGATGAGAACATGAAAATGGACTTTATCAAAAGGATCAAAAGGGAGGCCATCAATATGGCCGGCCTTATTAATGATATCCTGATGATCTCCAGACTGGAAGCAAAGGATGCGGAAGTGGTTGTATCAGATGTGAGAGTCAGTGTGCTCCTTGAAGAGATCATAGACAGTTTAAAACCTGCAGCAGCAGCTGGACAGGTATTTATACACTGTGACTGCCAGCCTCTTAGCATCAAGGCTAATCCGCAGCAGATGAAAGAACTGCTCTCCAATCTGGTGAGCAATGCTGTAAAATACAACCGGCCAGGCGGTCAGGTATGGGTCAATATCCGGGAAAAAGACGGCAATATGGTTGCCCGTGTGCGTGATAATGGTGTTGGCATCCCTCAGGAGAGTCTGGACCGTATTTTTGAACGGTTCTACCGGGTGGATAAGGGCCGCAGCAGAAAACAGGGCGGTACCGGACTGGGACTTTCCATTGTAAAGCACATTGTTAATTTCTATCATGGAACCATCCGTGTGACTTCCCAGTTAGATGAAGGTACAGAATTTGTAGTGACTATTCCTTTAAACTGGAAAGACCTGTAAAATTTAAAAGACCGGTCAAGAATATAACTGGAAAAAACTGGAAAATCCATTGGTAAAAACGACGAAAAACACTTTATTGCTTTAAATTCTAAGAAATTTAAAGCAATAAAATTGACGTGGGGATTTTTTTGTAGTATCATACCCTTAGTTCGTATAAAACGAATGAGTTTTTATCGAAAAGAGGACGGTATTATGAAAAAATCTACAAAGATCATGTCAGTATTATTAGCAGCAGCCTGCGCAGCATCTATGACCGGATGCGGCGGCTCCGGCAGCACAGCTACCACAGCAGCAGCGTCTGAAGCAGCAACAGAGGCAGCTTCTTCCGAAGAAGCAAAGAGCGATGCAGCAGCTTCCACCGATGGAAAAACCTACAACGTAGGTATCTGTCAGCTGGTACAGCACGTAGCACTGGATGCAGCTACCCAGGGATTTAAGGATGCATTAACCGATGCACTGGGCGATGCAGTTACCTTTGATGAGCAGAATGCACAGGGTGACTCCAACACCTGTTCTACCATTATCAACAGCTTTGTTTCCAATCATGTAGACCTGATCCTTGCAAACGCAACTCCATCTCTCCAGGCAGCACAGGCAGGAACCAATGAGATCCCTGTATTAGGTACCGCTGTTACAGAGTATGGTGTAGCACTTGGCATTGACGGTTTTGACGGTCTGGTAGGCGGAAACATTTCCGGTACTTCTGACCTGGCACCACTGGATGAGCAGGCAGCTATGCTTCACGAACTGTTCCCGGATGCAAAGAACGTTGGCCTGTTATACTGCTCTGCAGAAGCTAACTCCCAGTATCAGGTAGATACTGTAAAGGCAGCTCTGGAAGAGATGGGATATACCTGCGAATACTACGCATTCTCTGACTCCAACGACCTTGCAACCATTACCACCAATGCAGCAACCAACAGCGATGTGATCTATGTTCCAACTGATAATACAGTAGCAGCAAACACAGAGATCGTTAATAACATCTGCCAGCCTGCAAAGGTTCCTGTAATCGCAGGAGAAGAGGGCATCTGCTCCGGCTGTGGTGTTGCAACTCTTTCCATCAGCTACTATGACCTGGGCGTTGCAACCGGTAAGATGGCAGTTAAGATCCTTACAGGAGAAGCAAATGTTTCTGAAATGCCGATCGAATATGCACCTCAGTTTACAAAGAAGTACAACAAGACCATCTGCGATGCACTGGAGATCACAGTTCCAGATGATTATGTAGCAATCGAGGAATAATAAGAAAAACTAAGTTTGCAAAGAAACTTTTAATGTAAAAAAACTTTCATGGCAGACACAGCGGGAAGGCAAATGGGCCTCCCGCTGTATGCTGTTCTAAAGGGGAAAACAATGAATATAATGAGTTTATTAAATGCTCTTCCTGGAGCAGTGGCACAGGGCCTGATCTGGGGCATCATGGCCATTGGTGTTTATATCACATTTCGTATACTGGATTTTGCGGATCTGACCGTAGACGGTTCTTTATGTACCGGCGGTGCAGTCTGCATTATGATGATGTTAAACGGACAGAATGTATGGGTGGCCATGTTTGCAGCACTCCTTGCAGGAATGGTGGCAGGCTGCGTCACCGGACTTTTACATACTTTTATGGGTATCCCGGCTATCCTTTCCGGTATTCTTACACAGTTAGGCCTGTATTCTATTAACCTGAAAATAATGGGAAAGGCAAACCAGGCGATCAACGTAGACAAGTACAGCCTCCTTGTTTCTTTACGTTTTATCCGCAATGTGCCTCTCTTTAAAAATACCATCCTTTTAGTATCCCTGATCATCGTTGTGCTGATCGTTATCCTTTACTGGTTCTTCGGCACCGAGCTTGGCTGCTCCATCCGTGCAACCGGCTGCAATGACAAGATGGCAAGAGCCCAGGGTATTAACACCGACTTTAACCGTGTTCTGGGTCTGATGATCTCTAACGGTATGGTAGCTCTTTCCGGAGCTCTTCTTTCCCAGTATCAGGGCTTTGCTGATATCAATATGGGCCGTGGCGCTATCGTTATCGGTCTGGCTGCTGTTATCATCGGAGAAGCAATTTTCGGAAAGATCTTCAGAAACTTTGGCTTACGCCTTTTAAGTGTTGCTTTCGGTTCCATTATTTATTATCTGGTTCTTCAGATAGTCATCTGGCTGGGAATCGATACAGACCTGTTAAAGCTGCTGTCTGCAGCAGTAGTAGCCATCTTCCTGGCAATCCCAACATGGAAGGCACGTTATTTTTCAATGGGTTCTAAAGGAGGTAAAGCCTGATGCTTCAGATCAAACATGTATCAAAAACCTTTAATAAAGGCACAGTAAATGAAAAACAGGCGTTAAGGGACTTAAACCTTACACTGAAAGAGGGAGATTTCGTTACCATTATCGGCGGTAATGGTGCCGGCAAGTCTACTATGTTAAACGCTATTGCAGGTGTGTGGCCGGTAGACGAAGGCCAGATCATCATTGATGATAAAGATGTGACCAAACTTCCGGAATATAAGAGAGCCGCTTTCTTAGGCCGTGTATTCCAGGATCCTATGAACGGAACTGCCGCTACGATGGGGATTGAGGAAAATCTGGCTCTGGCTTTAAGAAGAGGAACTCTTCGTACCTTAAAACCGGGTATCAATAATAGTGAAAGAAAGCTTTACAGAGATCTGCTGTTAAGACTGGGACTGGGACTGGAAGACCGTCTGACTTCCAAAGTGGGACTTCTCTCCGGCGGACAGAGACAGGCTCTGACACTGCTTATGTCTACTTTAAAGCGTCCGAAACTGCTTTTATTAGATGAGCATACGGCAGCTCTTGACCCGAAGACTGCAAGAAAGGTTCTGGAACTGACAGAGGAAATGGTCAACGAGCAGCACCTGACAGCTTTAATGGTTACCCACAATATGAAAGATGCCATCCAGATCGGAAACCGTCTGATCATGATGAACAGCGGCCACATTATTTATGATGTGGAAGGAGAAGAGAAAAAGAAACTGACAGTAGAAGATCTGTTAGCAAAATTCTCTGAAGCAAGCGGAGAAGAATTCTCCAATGACCGTATGATGCTGGCAAAATAAAAAATGTGATCCAATGCCCGGAGGGGAATGTATACTATGGTATATAGCCCTTTCGGGCAATCTTTTTTTCTATGTATGTCAATAATTTTTAACATTTTTAATACTTTGTTCACTTTTTGCAGCGAAATATATGATATACTTACATATAGTGCGCCAGGAGGCGTGTCTATAAATTGCCGTGCATCTGTAAGAAACTGCCGCAGGCAGGTCCTGCAGATGCTCTAGTAATAACAGGAGAAACAAAACAATGAATGAAAATAAGGATTACGTATCTCACCTGAATAAGGCGAGAAAAAAGAGAAACCAGAAATGGGATCCCCGTTACCTGCTTTTAGCCATTGTCGTTGTACTGCTCATTGGTCTTGGAGTATTAGCGGCGGTAAATGTAAAGTCGGCGGTTTCAGGCAAGGCAGCGAGAAAAAGTGATAATGTGATCGAGGAGCCTGGAACGGGTCTTGAGGCAGCCAGCGCTTCCAATGCAGCAAGAGAGGAAGAAGAGAAGGCAAAAGAAGAACAGGAGATCCAGAGCGCCATTGACGCATACCAGAATTTAGGGATCGTTCAGGTATCCGGTTATGTAAATATCCGTGAAACTCCGGATATGAAGGGAAATATTATCGGAAAAGTTTCAGGAGACGGAGCCTGTGAGGTTTTAGGAGAAGAGGGCGAATGGAGCCATATCACTTCCGGCGGTATTGAAGGCTATATCAGCAGCCAATACCTGGTAACAGGAGAGGAAGCAAAAGAACTGGCAAAAAGTCTTGTGAAGAAACGTGCCATTATCATGACAGAAAATGACAATCTGAATATCCGAAGCGGCCCAAGCAAGGATGCAGAGATCGTAGGACAGGCACTTCCTGCAGAGCGTTATGAAGTACTTTCTGAAGCAGATGGCTGGGTAGAGATCAACAGTGGTTATATTTCCGCTGATTACTGTGAAGTAAAATATGCCTTAAATGAGGGACGTAAACTGGATCTGAAAGCACAGGCCATTAACCAGTATGATAATCTGGTCATCTTTAAAAAGAGCGGCTATATGAATGTGCGCAGCACTCCGGAAAATAAAGGTGATGACAATGTAATTGGTAAGCTGACCAGTAAGGCGGCCGGTGATATTATTGAGACGTTAGATGGCTGGTACAAGATCAAGTCCGGCACAGTAACCGGTTATATTGCAGCAGATCCGGAACTGATCGCAACAGGACAGGAAGCAAAAGATCTGGCAATGCAAAATGCTACCCAGATGGCTATTATCACAACGGATGTATTAAACGTCCGTGTGGAACCTAATACTGACTCCAAGATCTGGACACAGATCGTCAAAGATGAGCGTTACCCGGTAGTAGACCAGCAGGATGGCTGGGTACAGATCGACTTAGGTTCTGTGGATACAGAGGATGGCAGCCAGGATGGAGATGAAAAAGCATATATTTCAACCCGCGACAATAACGTAGAAGTACGTTATGCTTTAAATGAAGCCATTAAATTTACACCGGCCAAGGATAGCAGTTCCGGTGCTTCATCTGACGGCTCCGGCTCCAGTACCAAGCAGTCCCGCCGTTCACAGCTTGTAAACTACGCTCTTCAGTTTGTAGGAAACCGCTATGTATGGGGCGGAACCAGTCTGACCAATGGTGTTGACTGCTCCGGATTTACTATGAGGGTTATGGAGAAATTTGGTGTATCCCTTCCACATTATTCCGGCTCCCAGGCACAGATGGGTAAGAAAGTCACCTCCGCTACTATGAAACCGGGAGATCTGATCTTCTATGCAGGAAGCAACGGAAAAGTAAACCATGTAGCGATTTACATTGGAAATGGCCGTATCGTACATGCAGCCAGCCGCAGAAGCGGTATTAAGACATCTACATGGAATTACCGTACACCGGTGACGATCCGCAGTATGTTGGATTAATAGCTGGATCATGACCAGATAAAAATGAAATAGCAAGAAATAGTATTAAAAAAGAGATCACCTGAAAGAGGTTTAAAAGCTTTTTCAGGTGGTCTCTTTTATTTATACCAGCGGGAAGAATAAGGGGATTAAAAACCAGATACATAAAAACTGGATCAGTGCATGGGGCAGAGTGTATTTTAAATAATCGGAAAATTTATATCCGGCTACCAGCGGAGGATTGTATCGCTTCTTTGAAACAGGATGTAAAACAGGTCTGTGTGCTGGGAATGCCGGATCCGGTCTGGGGAGAGCAGGTCACTGCCTGTATCGTCTTAAAAGAAGGTTCTAAACTGACAGAAGATGATATTGTGGCATGGTGTAAGCAGCACATAGCAAGTTATAAAAAGCCGAGAAAAGTAATCTTCTTTTCACAGCTTCCTGAAAACGCCAATGGCAAGGTTTCAAGGATCCTGTTAAAAGATCAGATCCAGAAAGGGGAAATAAGATCATGAAAAACTATTTTGATGTAGCTGGCAAGTATGCAGTTGTAACAGGAGCTTCTTCCGGTCTGGGACGTCAGTTTGCGCTTTGTCTGGCAGAGCAGGGATGTAATGTAGCCATCGCAGCCCGCAGAGTAGAGCGCCTGGAAGAAGTAAAGAAAGAAGTAGAAGCTTACGGCGTAAAATGTCTGGTGCTGCCATGTGACGTAACTGATACAGAACAGATCCGTAATTCCGTAGACAAGGTGGTAAAAGAATTCGGACGTATTGATATCCTGATCAACAACGCAGCAGCTTCTTTTGCAACCCCTGTTGTAGAGACTACCGATGAACAGTGGTACAATGTAATGAAGACCAATGTAGACGGCGTTTTCTTCTTTGCAAGAGAAGTAGGAAAGGTTATGATCGCCCAGAATTACGGAAAGATCATCAATATCGGTTCCTTTCACTGCCAGGTAACCATGAATGGTGTTCCGCGTTCCGGTTATTCCACTGCCAAGGGCGCAGTTTTAATGATGTCCAAGGCACTGGCTGCAGAGTGGGCAAAGAATAACATTACCGTCAATGTTTTAGGTCCTGGATATTTTGCAAGCGAAATGTCTGCAAAGGTTGCAAATGAAGCATATGAGGCTTCTATCCGCAACAACTGCCCAATGGGACGCAGAGGAAATCCTGGCGAGTTAAACGGTGCCATGCTGTTCCTTGCATCAGATGCATCCAGTTATGTAACAGGACAGCTTCTGTTAGTAGATGGAGGCTGGACCATTGTATAGTGGGTCTATAATAAATAAAATATAAAAAAACAGGAAAGACTGTCCTTATGTAACTGTAAATACAGATACAGAAAGGACGGTCTTTTTTATGGGTAAAAATCAGAAGGACAAAAAAGAAGGAAAACAGGAAAATAAAGCGGCAGCCCCGTCACAGGAGCGAAAACTTCAGGAAAAAGAGATTGAAGAGAAAGAAGATACCCGCCTGAAAAACTGGGGGCAGATGACTTTGGACGGAAATGAAAAAAAGAGAAAGATCCATCTTTTATCCATCATTGGAGAAGTGGAAGGACATGAAAATGCCTCAGGCGGTTCTAAGACGACAAAATATGACCATGTGCTTCCTGCACTGGCTCAGATCGAGGATGATGCCACAGTGGAGGGACTCTTAGTGCTTTTAAACACCTCCGGCGGTGATGTAGATGCCGGGCTTGCTATTGCGGAGATGATCGCGTCTATGAGTATTCCGGTGGTTTCCCTTGTTTTAGGAGGCAGTCATTCTATTGGGGTTCCTCTGGCAGTTGCTTCGGATTATTCTTTTATCGTGCCTTCGGGGACCATGATCGTACATCCGGTCCGTATGAGCGGGATGGTCATTGGAACAGCCCAGACTTATGAGTATTTTGCAATGATACAGGACCGGATCTTAAATTTTGTTTCTTCCCATGCAGATATTGCCTACGACCAGTTAAAGGCTTTGATGCACAATACAAAAATGCTGGCAAGGGATCTGGGAACCGTGCTGGTAGGACAGGAAGCAGTAGATGCAGGTCTTATTAAAGAAGTTGGAGGGATCAGGGAAGCATTAAAAAAGCTGTATGAGATGATTGATGAGTCCTGTGCAAAAAAACAGGGGTTTTAATTTTTAATGGGGCAGTGTAAACTATAAAGAGAAGTTCGCCAGGCGCGATTTGGGGAGGATAGAATGAAGATTTTTGATTTACACTGCGATACCATTGAAGCATTAAAAAAACACAATGAAACCTTTGATAACAGTACCACCCAGTTTACCATGAAGGGACAGGAAAACTTAGAAAAAGCAGTCCAGTTTCTGGCTGTGTGGCTTCCTGATCATTTAAGAGGCCAGGAAGCAGTGGATTTTACCAATGGATATTATGAATATATGACAGAGGCTGTAGGAAAGGTTGCAGACAGGGCGGCTTTAGTAGAAGATATGTCTGATCTGGACAGGATTTTAAAAGAAGGAAAATGGGCGTTTATCCGTTCGATTGAAAGTGGTGCCGCACTGGGCGGAAAGCTGGAAAATGTAGATCATTTTGCAAAACTGAATTTTAAGATGATGACACTGACCTGGAACGGGATCAATGAACTGGGAAGCGGTTCCCAGTCAGAAATGGGTCTTACAGATTTTGGAAAAGCAGCTGTGCGCCGTATGGAAGAAGTGGGGATGATCGTAGACTGTTCCCATTTAAATGATGCAGGTTTTGAAGATCTGTTAAACTGTTCTACTAAACCCTTTGTAGCTTCCCACTCGAATTTACGTTCCCTGTGCAGTCACAGCCGCAATCTGCGGGATGACCAGTTTAAGGAGATCGTGGCAAGAGGAGGCCTTTGCGGGATCAATATTTATTCCAGATTTCTTACAGAGCCGGATGACCTGGGAGCCGGGCAGAAGGAGCAGCTCCTTCGTCTCATTGACCGTATGTTAGAACTTGGAGGAGAAGATGTGATCGCCTGGGGCATGGATCTGGACGGCGGAGTTACCTGTGATCCATCCATTGGCACTCCTTATGGTGCTGCGGCATACGGAGAATATCTGGTGGAACATGGGATCAGCCGTGAGATCGTAGACAAACTTTCCTTTGATAATGCCTACCGGTTTTTTACGAAAGCTTTGTGAAAAATCAAAAGCGTTGCAATTCTCACGAATTTTTTGTATACTGTAAATAGTCTTTAAAATCAGAGAACATATGTTCTCTGAGAACGTTTTATAGAAATGGGAGGCTATGATTTGTGGCTGATTCAGTAAAAAAACAGCAGGGAAGAACGGGTAAACCGGGAAGACCTAAGGGAAGTACGACAAAAAAAGAAACCACAGCAGGAAACAGCAGAAAACGATCCACGGCATCCGGCACAAAAAGAAGTTCCTCAAGACAGGCGCCGGAACCGGTTTATGAAGAAGACGATTTAGGGTTTATGAGGGCAGAAGTGATCATTATCTGTTCTTTTGCCGTTGCCATCCTTTTATTTTTAAGTAACTTTGGTTTATGCGGGATCGTAGGACAGATCCTTAAGGGGATACAGTTAGGACTGTTTGGCATCCTGGGATATCTTTTACCGATCCTGATCTTTGTAGGAACCTGTTTTCATTTATCAAATCAGGGAAATATCCATGCAGCTATTAAATTAGGAGCTGTGATCGGGGCGCTGATCACTCTTTGCGGACTGTTCCAGTTGCTTTTTGGAAGGATGCCTCAGGGCGGATCTGTAATGCAGATCTATGCAGATGCTTCGAATGGAGGCGCCGGAGGCGGTCTGGTAGGCGGAGCGCTAGCTATGGCTCTTATGTTCTTTGTTGGAAGAGCAGGCGCTTATCTGGTATTTTTAGTAATCCTGATCCTGTGCATGGTATGTATAACAGGTAAATCCTTTGTTTCGGCAGTTAAGCAGGGCAGTGGACGGGCTTATCAGTATGCAAGAGAAGATATGGACCGTAGAAAAGAGATCCATGCCCAGAGAGCAGAAGAGCGTAAACTGTTAAGAGAAGAACAGAGAGTACGTGGTGTCAACTTAAATGCCACCAGACTGACGGCTGTAGATGAAGGCAGACGCCCTGTTCCGGAAGATGCAGAATACGATGAGGAAGCCTTTGAGCGGGAGTTTGGTACAAAGCAGCAGGCTGCTAAACCTGAGATGGATGAGATCCCGGAGGAAAAACCGGCAGCTACAGGAAAGAACCGGGTAGTCTATGAGGAAGAAGAGGAGATCCCTTCTCCAGCAGACGAGTTCAGGGGCAAGATCCAGATGCCATCCGGCTATGAGAAAAATAAGGATGAAAAGGATGAGACAGAGGCTCTTGCTGATGAGTTAGAACAGCAGTATGAGACGATCCACGTTCCAAAAGATCGACGGACCTTAGAGGAGATGGAGATACCGGCTCCTGATGTGATCCCTGCCGGACGGCCCACTGCCTGGGAGCAGAAAGTATCTGCTGTGTCTGAACATGCGATAAAAGAAGAGGAAGAACCCCTTCCAAAAGAAATACAGAGAGTTCCTGTTGAGGAACCGTTGTGGGATGAAGATCTTCCGGAAGAAACAGTCAGTCTGGCTGATCTGGAGGAAGAGAAAAGAGCAGCTGAGAAAGCAACGGAGACACCTATATACAACAGCGGAAAAGCTGAATATGAGGAAAAATCTCACATAAATGATGAGAAAAAACCTCAAACGCAAAGAGACTTTGAACAGTCAGAAGACTGGGAAGAGATCACAGAAGAGCCAGAGGAGTTCCCCTGGGATCCAAAACTGGATGAGAGTGTTTCTCCTGATCCACTGGCTGCTGCTTCCGGTTCCATCTATGTACCGGAGGAGAAAAAGCAGATAGTGACAGCTTCCGGAAAAGTGATCGAAGCAGAAACAGATCTGTTAAAGAAGAAGCTGGAAAGCACCCGGGCGGCAGAAGCTGCTGCATCTGTGCCAAAGGCAGATCCTTTTATGGCACCTCGATCTTCCAATGAAAAAGTACGGATCACTCCGCCTTCAGAAGAAGAGTCATCTGAGGCAGTTGCCAAAGAGATCGCAAAACAGGAAGTAGAAAAAGAATACATATTCCCGCCAACAGATCTTTTAAAGAAACCGGTGAGAAATAATAATGCCTTCTCAGAAAATGAATATAAGGCAACTGCTATTAAACTGCAGCAGACGTTACACAACTTTGGTGTCGGTGTTACGGTTACCAATATCAGCTGCGGTCCTTCTGTTACCAGATATGAATTACTGCCGGAACAGGGGGTAAAGGTAAGCAAGATCGTAGGCCTTACAGATGATATCAAGTTAAGCCTTGCAGCTGCGGATATCCGTATTGAGGCGCCGATCCCGGGAAAATCTGCGGTGGGTATTGAAGTTCCGAATAAGGAGAACAATATCGTATACTTAAGAGAACTTCTTGACTCCGACTCTTTTAAGAACCATAAATCCCGCCTTGCCTTTGCAGTAGGTAAGGATATCGGCGGACAGGTAGTTGTTACAGATATTGCCAAGATGCCACACCTTTTGATCGCAGGTGCTACCGGTTCTGGTAAATCCGTCTGTATCAATACCCTCATCATGAGTATTATCTTTAAATCCGATCCAAAGGATGTAAAGATGATCATGGTAGATCCGAAGGTAGTAGAGTTAAGTGTATACAATGGTATCCCTCATCTGCTGATCCCGGTTGTTACAGATCCGAAAAAGGCATCCGGAGCATTAAACTGGGCAGTTGCGGAGATGACAGACCGATATAAGAAGTTTGCAGAATGTAATGTAAGAGATTTAAAGGGATACAACGAAAAAGTAGACAAGCTGACGGATATTCCAGATGATAAAAAGCCAAAGAAACTGCCTCAGATCGTTATCATCATCGACGAGCTGGCAGACCTTATGATGGTTGCGCCGGGAGAGGTGGAAGACTCTATCTGCCGTCTGGCACAGTTAGCCCGTGCGGCCGGTATCCATCTGGTAATTGCAACCCAGAGACCATCTGTAAATGTCATCACCGGTCTGATCAAGGCCAATGTACCATCCAGAATTGCCTTTGCGGTTTCTTCCGGTGTAGACTCCCGTACCATTATTGATATGAACGGTGCGGAAAAACTGCTTGGAAAGGGCGATATGCTCTTTTATCCTGCAGGTTTCCCGAAACCTCAGCGTGTTCAGGGCGCCTTTGTCTCTGATGAAGAGGTAGGACGGGTAGTAGAATTTTTAACAGAACAGGGAATGACTGCCCAGTATAATGAAGATGTGATCAGCCGTGTGGCTGCGCCTTCTTCGGATGGAGGCAGTTCCTCAGCCGGACGGGATGAATATTTTGCCCAGGCTGGTAAATTTATTATTGAAAAAGACAAGGCATCCATTGGTATGCTGCAGAGAGTCTTTAAGATCGGTTTTAACCGGGCGGCCCGTATTATGGACCAGCTGGCAGAAGCCGGAGTTGTAGGCGAAGAAGAAGGAACCAAGCCGAGAAAAGTATTAATGAGCCCGGAGCAGTTTGAAGAACTGCTTGAACAGGGCAGATAATATCATTATCATATCATTATTCATCAAGGAGGAAGTACCTATGAAAACAGATATTGAGATCGCACAGGAAGCGGTAATGCAGCCAATTAAGGAAGTAGCAGCATCTTATGGTATTGGAGAGGATGATCTGGAGCTTTATGGAAAATATAAAGCAAAACTTTCAGATGAACTCTGGGAGAAAGTAAAAGGACGTCCGGACGGCAAGCTGGTCCTGGTAACAGCCATCAATCCTACACCGGCTGGTGAGGGAAAGACTACGATTACTGTAGGTCTGGGAGAAGCTCTTGGCAAGATGGGCAAAAATGCCATCATCGCCTTAAGAGAACCATCCCTTGGACCGTGCTTTGGCATCAAAGGCGGAGCAGCAGGCGGCGGCTACGCACAGGTACTTCCTATGGAAGATCTGAACCTTCATTTTACAGGTGACTTCCATGCGATCACATCTGCAAACAATCTGCTGGCAGCTCTTCTTGACAATCACATCCAGCAGGGAAATGCACTTGGCATTGATCCAAGACAGATTCTCTGGAAACGCTGCCTGGATATGAATGACCGCGTTTTAAGAAATGTAGTAGTAGGTCTTGGCGCAAAGGCTGACGGTATGGTACGTGAAGACCATTTTGTTATCACTGTTGCATCTGAGATCATGGCCATCCTCTGTCTTGCAAATGATATGGAAGACTTAAAAGACCGTCTTGGCAAGATCATCGTTGCCTACAACTTTGCAGGAGAGCCTGTAACTGCAGCAGATCTTCACGCAGTTGGTTCTATGGCAGCTCTGTTAAAGGATGCTTTAAAGCCAAATATGATCCAGACCTTAGAGCATACAGGTGCTTTAGTACACGGCGGACCATTTGCAAATATCGCTCATGGCTGTAACAGTGTACGTGCTACAAAGACAGCGTTAAAACTTTGTGATATCGTTGTTACAGAGGCTGGTTTCGGTGCTGACCTGGGTGCAGAGAAATTTATGGATATCAAGTGCCGCAAAGCAGGCATCCATCCAGATGCAGTTGTATTAGTAGCAACCGTAAGAGCATTAAAATATAATGGCGGTGTTCCAAAAGACCAGCTTTCCGAAGAAAATCTGGATGCATTAAAGAGAGGTATTGTAAACCTTGAAAAGCACATTGAAAATATCCAGAAATTTGGTGTTCCGGTAGTTGTTACCCTAAATTCTTTCATAACCGATACAGAAGCTGAGTATGCTTATATCAAGCGCTTCTGCGAGGATAGAGGCTGTGAATTTGCCTTGGCAGAAGTCTGGGCAAAGGGCGGCGAAGGCGGCATGGACTTAGCTGAGAAGGTATTAAATACCCTGGAAAATAAGAGGGGTGACTTTAAGCCACTTTATACAGATGAGATGCCATTAAAAGATAAGATCGGAACCATTGCTTCTGAGATCTACGGAGCAGATGGCGTATCTTATGCACCGGCAGCTTCCAAGGCATTAAAGCGCATTGAAGAAATGGGCTTTGGCAATTTGCCTGTATGTATGGCAAAGACCCAGTATTCCCTGTCTGATGATCAGACAAAGCTTGGAAGACCGGCTGGCTTTACTATTAATGTAAGAGACGCCTATGTCTGTGCCGGAGCTGGCTTTGTAGTGGTTCTTACCGGTTCCATCATGACTATGCCGGGACTTCCTAAAAAACCGGCTGCAGAAGGCATTGATGTGGTAAACGGAAAGATCACCGGCCTGTTCTAAAAGTGGATCCCCCTTTTTGGGGGATCACCGGCAAATATAGCAGAAACAAGAGGTTTAAAACATGATTTTTCGTGATTGGCTGAAAGAACTTGACTATACGCTGCTTCAGGGAAGCGTAGATGTAGAAACAGAAGATGTGATCTATGATTCCAGAAAAGCAGCGCCTGGAAAGGTATTTGTAGCAATGAAAGGGATCCGGGTGGATGGACACAGTTTCATTCCCCAGGTGTTAAAAGCAGGTGTGCGTGTCCTGGTAACAGAAAGACCGGTGGAAGAAGAGCTGAAAAACAGCGGCCTCTCTGAGGAAGAATTAAAACAGGTAACAGTGGTCATGGTAGAAGAAGGCCGTCATGCCCTGGCTCTTTTATCAGCTGCCCGTTTTGACCATCCGGCTAAAAAGCTGGTAATGATCGGTGTAACAGGAACCAAGGGAAAGACCACCACTACCCATATGATCCGTGCTATTTTACTGGCTGCAGGAAAGAAAGTGGGTATGATCGGAACCACCGGTACTGTGATCGGGGATGTGGTGACCCCTACCTTAAATACCACTCCGGAGTCTTATGAACTGCACCAGGCATTTGCGCAGATGGTAGAAGCCGGCTGTGAGTATGCAGTGATGGAAGTATCCTCACAGGGTATTAAAATGCATCGTACAGATGGGCTGTATTTTAACTATGCCATCTTTACCAATATTTCCCCGGATCATATTGGACCGGGAGAACATGCGGATTTTGAGGAATATCTGTACTATAAGACCAGATTGTTAAATATGTGCGGTATTGGTCTTGTAAATAAAGATGATAAACATGCACCGCAGATCATAAAGGCAGCAAACTGTGAACTTTATACTTACAGTGAAGAAAGCAAAGAGGCTGATTTTGTGGCATCTGATATCCGCTATGTATCCCAGCCTGATTTTGTGGGAACAGAGTTCCACATTTCCGGTAAATATGATATGGAAGTAAGACTGGGTATCCCCGGTCTCTTTAATGTGGTAAATGCCCTGGCGGCTGTCAGTGTATGCAGCTTTTTGGGACTGGATCAGGCGCGGATCAGCCATGCCTTAGAAAATATCCGTGTAAATGGCCGTATGGAGATCGTCTATACCAGCGAAAGATGTACAGTTCTTGTGGATTACGCCCATAATGCAGTGAGCATGGAAAGCCTGTTATCCACACTCCGGGATTATAAGCCAAAACGTCTGGTATGCGTGTTCGGCTGCGGTGGAAACCGTTCTAAGGACCGCCGTTATTCCATGGGAGAGATCGGCGGAAAGATGGCAGATCTGAGTATCATTACAGCAGATAACTCCCGCTATGAGAAAGTAGAAGATATCATTGCGGATATCCGCGGAAGCATTGAAAAGACAGGCGGAAAGTTTATTGAGATCCCGGACCGCAGGGAAGCCATCCGCTATAGCATCCTTCATGCACAGCCGGGAGATATGGTAGCTGTCATTGGAAAGGGACATGAGGATTATCAGGAGATCAATGGTGTCCGCCATCATTTCCTGGACCGTGAAGTGATCGAAGAAACAGTAAAAGAACTGGGAGAGAAGGCATAAAGATGAAAAAGATAACAGCAAAGGCTCTTGCGCAGGCAGCAGGAGGCGTTCTGGCCCATGAGGGAAATGAGCCGGTAGCAGAGCATATCAGCCTGGATTCCAGAAAAATGGCAGGAAATGACCTGTTTGTCCCTATTATCGGCGAGCGGGCAGACGGACATGATTATATCTGCATGGCCATCGGAAATGGCGCAACCGTTGTATTTACCAGCCGTCATAAAACCGAAGAGGAAGTACAGGAAGCCATTCTTGCCCAGTGTAAAGGTGACAAAGAAAAAGAGACAGCTGCAAAGGCAGCTGCCTGGATCTGCGTTCCTGATACCAGAAAAGCACTTCAGGATTTTGGAGCTTATTGCAGAAGAAACAATCCGATCCCGTTAGTTGGCATTACCGGAAGCGTAGGAAAGACAACGACCCGTGAAATGGTAGCGGCTGCTTTAAGTGCAGGTTTCCTTGTATACAAAACACCTGGAAACAGCAACAGCCAGGTAGGTGTTCCTATTACTGTTGCGGAAATTCCGGAAAATGCAGAGATCGGCGTGATCGAGCTGGGAATGAGTGAGCCGGGAGAAATGACCCGTATTGCAAATGTAGCCCAGGTAAACTGTGCGGTTATGACCAATATTGGTGTAGCTCATATTGAACAGTTAGGCTCTCAGGAAAATATTTTAAAAGAGAAACTGCATATCCAGGATGGAATGTCTGAAAAGGGAACTTTGTTCTTAAATGGAGATGATCCCCTTCTTAGAAATGTAGTTCCGGAAGGCGGCAGAAAAAAGGTTCTGTACGGACTTTCTGAAGGCTGCGATTACAGAGGCGAAGACCTGCACTTAGAAGAAGGTTATCCTGTATTTACAGCAGTTCATGGAGATGAAAAAGTACAGCTGCGTCTTCAGGTTATGGGTGTTCATATGGTACAGAATGCCCTGGCAGCTCTGGCAGTAGCAGGAGAATACGGTATTTCCATGGAAATGGCAGCAGAACCGCTGTGCCGTTTTGAAGGCTTTAAGGGACGTCAGCAGATCGTACATCTGAATGGTGTCACTGTGATCGATGACAGTTATAACGCAAGCCCGGTTTCCATGAAAGCGGGGATCGAAGTACTTGGCTCTTTGCCATGTGAAGGAAAGCGGATCGCTGTTCTTGCAGATATGAAGGAATTAGGACCGGATACTGTAAAATTCCATCAGGAGGTAGGTGCTTTCTTAAAAGAGCATCCTGCAGATCAGGTAGTTTTATATGGTGAACTGGCAAAAGAGATCGGTGCCGGTTTAAAGGCAGCCGGTGGAGATATTCCTCTGACAGAAGTAAAAAGCCTGGAAGAACTGGAACAATGGTTGGATGACCATGTAGCTTTCGGGGACTGCCTGCTGTTTAAGGGGTCCAACAGTATGGGACTTTCTAAGGCAGTAGCATATATGAAAGAAAAGTAAGCAGAATAAATATCCGTCTGCTTTTGCAGGCGTGGTTTCTAAACGCGATATTTAGGAAATATGATAGTATTATAAGGAGAAGTTATTTATCATTATGGAATTAACAAGAGAAAACTACAACGAAACAGCAAAGGAACTGCTTACATTTTTACAGAACAGCCCTTCCTGCTTCCATGCAGTGAAAAATGTAGTAGATATGCTTACAGCAGCCGGTTTTACAGAGGTGAAAGAGGAAGAAAGTTGGAAACTTGAGGCTGGCGGCCGTTATTTTGTGACCCGCAATCAGTCTTCTGTGATCGCATTTAAGGTACCGGGAAAAGATTTTAAGGGCTTTCAGATCATAGCAAGCCACAGCGATTCCCCAACCTTTAAGATCAAGGAAAATCCGGAGATGGAAGCAGCTCACTGCATCAAGTTAAATGTAGAAAAATACGGCGGCATGATCTGCGCACCATGGTTTGACAGACCATTATCCATTGCCGGAAGACTGGTAGTTTCTGAGGGAAGCCGTCTGGTATCCAAGCTGGTAAATGTAGACCGTGATCTGGTGATGATCCCAAATCTGGCCATCCATATGAACCGTCAGGTAAATGACGGCTATGCTTACAATGCACAGAAGGATATGCTTCCTGTATTTGGCAGTCTGGAAGCAAAGGGAACCTTCATGTCTCTGATCGCAGAAGCTGCAGGTGTAAAAGAAGAGGATATTTTAGGACATGATCTGTTCTTATACAACCGTCAGCCAGGAACTATCTGGGGCGCAGATGAGACCTTCCTTTCCTGTGGAAGACTGGATGACCTTCAGTGTGCCTTCTCTTCCGTAAAAGCAGTGATCGAAGGAGAAAACAGCTCCAGTATTTCTGTAGCAGCTATCTTTGACAACGAAGAAGTAGGAAGCGGTACCAAGCAGGGCGCAGACTCTACTTTCTTAAAGGATGTTTTAGAGCGGATCAACGACAGTTTAGGACGTACCAGAGAGCAGTATCTTATGGCAGTTGCTTCCAGCTTTATGATCTCTGCAGACAACGCTCATGCAGTACATCCAAACCACGCAGATGTAGCAGACCCAACCAACCGTCCGGCTATTAACGAAGGTATTGTAATTAAATACAACGCAAACCAGAAGTACACCACCGATGCTGTATCCGCAGCTGTTTTCAAAGCATTATGCAAGAAAGTACAGGTTCCGGTACAGACCTTCACCAACCGTTCTGACATTGCAGGCGGTTCCACATTGGGAAATATCTCCAATGCCCATGTTTCCTTAAATACCGTAGACATTGGACTTCCTCAGTTTGCAATGCATTCTCCTTATGAGACTGCAGGCGTGAAAGATACCTGCTATCTTATCAAGGCAGCAACTGAATTTTTCAACAGCTGTATTGTAGCTGAGGGAAATGGAAATTATAGTCTGGGTGAGTAAGAGACAACTCCTCTGTTGGGAAAGGTAAAATAGAATAAATTCAAAAAAGCAGGGCATTCTATAAATAGGAGGCCCTGTTTTTGTATGTAAATGCGCATGGCCACTTCAGCCTCTTGGGGACTGCCCTGGTTCTCGCTCGGCTCCCCAGGGCTTTGCCCATCTGCGCCCGTCAGGGCGCGGCCTCACTTCTACTTGAAAAAACTTCCCTATAAGCCACATTGCGTTTGCACCCCAACTATGCTAAAATATTAACGGTTAGTAAAGGCTAACTAATGTGAAATGATCATGGCCAAGTCCCCCGGTATGACCTGCCGGGGGAAAACTCCGTTGCCAGAAAGGACAAAATTATGAAGCATTTGGAAATCGAAAAAGTAATCGGAAGAGAGATCATTGATTCAAGAGGTAATCCTACTGTAGAGGCAGAAGTTTATCTTACAGACGGAACGGTAGGCAGAGGAACTGCACCAAGCGGCGCATCTACAGGTGAGTTTGAAGCACTGGAGCTGCGTGACGGTGACAAGAGCCGTTTTGGCGGAAAAGGTGTTTTAAAGGCAGTTGAGAATGTAAATACCGTTATTTCCCAGGTATTAAAGGGAATGGATCCTTCTGATGTTTATGCAGTAGACCGTGCTATGATCCAGGCAGACGGAACAAAAGATAAATCAAATTTAGGCGCAAACGCTATTTTAGCTGTATCTATCGCAAGTGCAAGAGCAGCAGCAAATGCACTGCAGATCCCGCTGTACCGTTTCCTTGGCGGAGCAAACGGAAACAGACTTCCACTTCCTATGATGAACATCTTAAACGGCGGCGCTCATGCAGCAAATACCGTAGATGTGCAGGAATTTATGATCATGCCGACAGGCGCTCCAAGTTTCAAAGAAGGACTGCGCTGGTGTGCAGAAGTATTCCATGCATTAGCTGCCTTATTAAAGGAGAGAAAACTGGCAACTTCTGTTGGTGATGAGGGCGGTTTTGCACCAGACCTTGGAAGTGATGAAGAAGCCATCCAGTGCATCTTAGAGGCAGTAAAACGTGCAGGTTACGAGCCGGGAAAAGACTTCGTACTGGCAATGGATGCAGCTTCCAGTGAATGGAAGGGCAGTGTAAAGGGCGAGTACATCCTTCCTAAGTGCGGAAAGAAGTTTACTTCCAAAGAACTGATCGCACACTGGAAAGATCTGTGTGAGAAATACCCGATCTACTCCATCGAGGATGGTCTGGATGAGGAAGACTGGGAAGGCTGGCAGTTAATGACCAAGGAACTGGGCGACAAGGTTCAGTTAGTTGGTGATGACCTGTTTGTAACCAATACAGAGCGTCTGTCCAAGGGCATCAGCCTTGGCTGCGGCAACTCCATTCTGATCAAGTTAAACCAGATCGGCAGCGTTTCCGAGACTTTAGAGGCTATTAAGATGGCTCATAAGGCTGGCTATACAGCAATCGCATCCCATCGTTCCGGTGAAACTGAGGATACTACCATTGCAGACCTGGCTGTTGCGTTAAATACCTGCCAGATCAAGACCGGTGCTCCAAGCAGAAGCGAGAGAGTTGCCAAGTACAATCAGCTGCTTCGTATTGAGGAAGAACTGGGTGCAGCTGCACAGTTCCCGGGCTTTGGCGCTTTTAATACAAAAAGATAAATACAGCCGAAACAGTATATAAACGAACTGATACAGATAGGTACTTGTTTTACAGATAAAGAGTGTGCTAGAATAAAAGCCGGACTGGCTGAAAGCCAGCAGACAAAAGATAAAAGTTGAGGTAGTTCTTATGAGTTTTTCCGGCTTATTTCAGACACAGGGAATGCTGTTTCTGCTTTTGCTCATCGGGTATATTTTCGGGAAGAAGGGACTGGCAGATGGCACAGGCAAAAATCTGCTGACTGATCTGGTGATCTATGTTACTCTTCCCGGAAGTATTATCAAATCCTTTCAGATCGAGTTTAACCACCAGATCCTGATTGCCTGTATGACCATTGCTATTGCGGGGATCATAATACAGACAGGAAGCTCTGTTCTTGGAATGTTTCTTTATAATCACTATGGAGACAGCAAAAAGAAAGTGCTGCAGTATGCCACCATCTGTTCCAATGCGGGAATTCTGGGAAATCCTATCGCGGAAGGGATTTTCGGACAGATGGGAATGATGTATGCGTCCATTTATGTGATCCCACAGCGTATTTTTATGTGGTCTGTAGGTCTTACTTATTTTACAGAGGCACCGGATAAGAAAACGCTCTTTAAAAAAGTAGCCACACATCCATGCATCCTGTCTGTATTTATCGGATTTTTCCTGATGGTAACACAGATACAGCTGCCGGAAGTACTGAACGTGACCATAAAAAATATTGCCGGCGCAAATACATTTCTTGCAATGGCACTGGTAGGCGTGATCTTATCCAGGGTAAAAATGAAGGAACTGGTAGATCGTGATACTATCTACTATGCATTTATCCGTCTGGTATTCATACCCCTTCTGGTGTATGTTGGATGCAAACTGGCTGGTTTAGATGATCTGGTAACAGGTGTATCTGTAGTTTTAGCGGCAATGCCTGCAGCCAGCACAACAGCGATCATAGCGTCCAAATATAAAAAGGATGAGAAATTTGCTACCCGGTGCGTAGTGTCTTCCACACTGCTTTCACTGGTAACAGTACCTGTATGGTGTCTGTTTTTAGTATAATTGGATATGGAACGTGAAAAAGCAGCGTACCTGTTAATCTTAGGACAGATCCATAAGACCAGGTATGCTGCTTTTAGTTTATATGTTCACAATACGCATTCAGCGCAGTTATATTTATTTACTGGCTTTTTCTATTAGATTTTTAAATAAGCCACGCATTCTTGGTTCGCTGTCCTGAAGCTCTTCCGGATGCCACTGCACCAGGATAAACTGTCCGCCATCTGTTTCCATTGCTTCGGGAATTCCATCAGCTGTATGGGCGGTAATCTTCAGACCTTTTCCAGGTTCTTTTACGCACTGGTGATGCATGGTGTTGGTATACACCGGTTCTGCACCTAAAATAGAAGCTAAATGGCTGTCAGCATCCATGGTAACCTGATGGATCAGATAATCGCGGTTCTGTTTCTGGGAATGGAGCATATGGTCCTGGTTCTTATAGGAAAGATCCTGATAAAGACTGCCACCAAAAGCTACGTTTACAAGCTGCAGTCCACGGCAGATGCCAAGGACCGGCATTTTATGCTCTAAGGCATAGTTTGCAGCATGAATCCAGAAACGGTCCATGGCAGAGTCCAAAGAACCTAAAAGGGGAGATGGATCTTCGCTGTAAAAACGTGGGTCCACATCTACTCCGCCTGGGATCAGAAGTCCGTCACACATGGCAAGAACCGGATCCATATCTGCCGGATCTTTTAAAACAGGCAGAAGAATGGGGATGCCTCCTGCATTTTCCACACCTGCACAGTAAGCATGATTTACATAGTCAGCAGGCACCGGAGCCGGGCCGCCGTTATTTGACATATGGGCACCAAGGATGCCGATGATCGGTTTTTTCATTTGTATATATCCTCCTGGGTAGTATTTTTCAATGCACTGATTTATATTTTACACTTATTTTGTGAAAAATAGAAGTAATTTATAATTGACTAACCGGCTGACATGGGAATACAATATTGGTACAACAAAGGAAATTAACTGACAATATTAGTTATGAATAACTTAAGTTAGTCAATATTAATTGATTTAGGGGGCATATATATGCAGGCATTAACAGAAATAAAGCCTGGAGAGAGCTGTACCGTTAAATGGATGGTGACAGGCGCAAGGATAGCAGAATGGATGGAAAAACATAGTATTACAGAAGGGAGCCGGATCCGGGTCATACAAAACTGTATGGGGGATCTGATCATTGGAACTGAAAAGGAGAAAGTAGCGGTAGGAAGAGAGATTGCTTTTAGGATAAAGGTATAAAATTCATGTAAAGAAGAGGTAAAAGACAGGACAAAAAATGTAAGTTATTGAGAAATGTTGGAATTGACTAACTGTGGGTTGATTTGTTAGAGTATCAAATGAAAAAAATAAATTATAAAAACACCTGATAATTAAGGAGGATAAAAATATGATGTTAGATATCGGTAAAGTAAAGAAGATTGGTTTATTCGCAAGTGGTGTACTGTTCGGTACAGCTGGTGTTAAGGTTTTAGGAAGCAAGGACGCTAAGAAGTTCTACATCAACTGTCTGGCAGCTGGCCTTCGTGCTAAGGACTGCGTTATGACTACTGCAACCAACATCCAGGAGAATGCAGAAGATATCCTTGCAGAAGCTAAGGAGATCAACGAGCAGAGAAACAAGGAAGAAGTTTTCGAGGATGAGAGCCAGGCAGAAGAGTCCTTCAAGGAAGAAGAAGCAGCAACCGCTGAGGCTTAATTAAAAACTAATCGGGGCCTGGGGAGAAAAACTTCCCGGGCTTTCTTTTACAGGGAGCGATATACGTATGAAATTTTCTATTAAACATGAGATTAACGGAAGAGTCCGTATCCATGTATTTCAGAGAGGCGTTATGAGCATGCGCCAGGCGGATCTGCTTCAGTACTATCTGGAAACACTTCCGGGAGTACTGAATGCGAAGGTATATGAAAGAACCGCAGACGCAGTTATTGTTTATAAAGGTGACAGAGTGGAGATCCTGGAAGGAGTCAGGACCTTTTCTTATGATAATGAGGAATTAGAGGAGATCGTACCGGTAAACAGCGGACGTGAATTAAACAGAGAGTACCAGGAAAAGCTGTTTAAGCATGTAGCTGTACGTATGGTTACAAAGACCTGTTTCCCATTCTGGTTAAGAGCAGTTTATACCACAGCAAAAGCCATCCGTTATGTATTTAAGGGTATCCGTTGTCTCTTAAAGGGCAAACTGGAAGTAGAAGTTCTGGATGCAACTGCTATTACCGTTTCTATTATAAGAAGTGACTTTAATACAGCCGGTTCTGTTATGTTCTTACTGGGAATTGGCGAGCTGTTAGAGGAATGGACCCACAAGAAGTCTGTTGGTGATCTGGCAAGAAGCATGTCCTTAAATATCGAGAAGGTATGGCAGAATGTAGATGGCACAGAAGTATTAGTTCCTGTATCCAATATTAAAGAGGGCGATCTGGTAACCGTTCATGTTGGAAATGTGATCCCGTTAGACGGTGAAGTTGTAACCGGTGAAGCTATGGTAAACCAGGCTTCCATGACCGGTGAGTCTGTTCCTGTAAAGAAGGAAGCCGGCTCTTATGTATACGCAGGAACAGCCGTAGAAGAGGGAGAGATCACTCTTAAGGTAAAACATGCAGCTGGTTCCACCCGTTTCGAGCGCATTGTACAGATGATCGAAGACTCTGAAAAGTTAAAATCTTCTGTAGAAGGAAAGGCTGCAAGCCTGGCAGATGCCTTAGTTCCGTGGAGCCTTGGCGGTACTGCTCTTACATGGCTGCTGACCCGCAACTCTACAAAGGCACTGTCTATCCTGATGGTAGACTTCTCCTGTGCATTAAAGCTTGCAATGCCATTATCTGTTCTTTCCGCTATGCGTGAGGCAAACAGCCATCACATTACTGTTAAGGGCGGAAAGTTCTTAGAGGCTGTATCTGAGGCGCACACCATCGTATTTGACAAGACCGGTACTCTTACAAAGGCAGAGCCGGTTCTGGCTGATATTGTTGTGTTCAATGATATGACCAAGAATGAGATCTTAAGAATTGCTGCCTGCCTTGAGGAACATTTCCCTCACTCCATGGCAAATGCAGTTGTAAAAGAAGCAGTAAACAGAAAACTTGTCCATGAAGAAATGCATTCCAAAGTTGACTATATCGTAGCTCACGGTATTGCAACTTATGTAAATGGCGAGCGTGTTGTTATCGGAAGCCATCACTTTGTATTTGATGATGAGCAGTGTATCATCCCGGATGAGCATAAACAGGCATTTGATGAACTGCCTCCATATTATTCTCATCTGTATATGGCGATCGGCGGAAAGCTGGCAGCTGTTATCCTTATTGAGGATCCTCTTCGTGATGAGGCAAAGGATACCATTGATGCATTAAGAAGCCTTGGTGTCAAGAATATTGTTATGATGACCGGCGACAGCGAGAGAACCGCAAGAGCCATTGCTGAAAAAGTTGGCGTTGACCAGTACTTCTCCGAGGTACTTCCGGAAGACAAGGCTGGCTTTGTAGAGCGCGAAAAGGCTTTAGGTCACAAGGTCATTATGATCGGTGACGGAATTAATGACTCACCTGCACTTTCTGCTGCTGACGTAGGTATCGCCATCAGTGAAGGCGCTGAGATCGCAAGAGAGATCGCAGATATTACCATTTCTGAGGAAAATCTGTACCAGCTGGTAACATTAAAGGCGATCAGCAATGGTTTAATGAAGCGTATCCATGGAAACTACCGCTTTGTGATCGGATTTAACCTGGGACTGATCCTTTTAGGTGTTGCCGGTGTGATCGCACCTGCTACCTCTGCGCTGCTGCACAATACATCTACACTGGGCATCAGCTTAAAGAGTATGACCAACCTGTTAAATGAACAGGAAAAAAGAAAAGAATATGAAGAGGCAGAGGCTTAATAAATAAAGATCTGTCTGGAAAAGACTGGAATAAGGTGTTAGAAATAATACTTTGTTCCGGTCTTTTTTTGTGCCAATAATGTGCGTGCTCGCTTTTCCCGGATTTTGATCTGTATAATTTGCCTGCTGATAACACATTCTAAAGAAAAGAGGTTTTCAGGAAAGAAAGGCAGATGAATGGATATGGAGCAGAAAAAGGGAAGAGCCAGCATTTTATTTGAGCATCCACCGGTTATCAAAAGTGTAGGGACAGTGTCAGGTACCAGGGAAGGGCAGGGACCTTTGGGGCGTTTCTTTGACAGTGTGGAACCGGATGATAAGATGGGAATGGAAAACTGGGAAGAAGCGGAAAGTGCCATGCAGGAAAAGGCAGCAGGTCTGGCTTTGAAAAAAGGAAAGTTAACAGAGCAGGAGATGGATTATTCGTTTGCAGGAGATCTTTTAGGGCAGCTGATCGCTACATCCTTTGGTTCCGGAAGTCTGCATGTGCCATTATTTGGCCTGTATGGTGCCTGCTCTACTATGGGAGAAGCTTTGGGTCTTGGGGCAATGACCGTAAATGCAGGATATGGAAAAAATGTCCTTGCCATGGCATCCAGCCATTTTGCAACGGCAGAGAAAGAATTCCGTTTTCCTCTTGCCTATGGAAACCAGCGGCCTAAATCAGCAACCTGGACTGTAACCGGCTGCGGGGCGGCGGTAATAGGGAAACATGGGGAAAAGGGAATTGCCCAGATCGCAGGGATCACTACAGGGCAGGTAGTAGACGCCGGAGTCAGAGACTCTATGAACATGGGTGCTGCCATGGCACCGGCGGCCTTTCATACGGTAATGCAGAATTTAAAAGATCTGGAGATCACAAAAGAGCAGCTGGAAGGTGGCTGGTACGACAAGATCATTACCGGGGATCTGGGAAAAATTGGAAAACAGGCATTGGCAGATCTTTTACGGAATGAGGGTCTGGAAGCGGAAGGATTTTTAATGGACTGCGGCGTAGAAATCTATGACAACCAGAAACAGGATACCCACGCAGGAGGAAGCGGCTGTGGCTGCAGCGCCTTAGTCCTTGGGGCTTTGATCCTGCCAAATATCCAGGCTGGTATCTGGAAACGGGTACTTTTTGTCCCTACAGGAGCCCTGCTTTCTACTGTCAGCTTTAATGAAGGCCAGACCATACCGGGGATCGCCCATGGGGTGATACTGGAACGTATGGGAAAATAAAATTTTTGTACGAAGGCAAAAGATGTAAAAATAGATAGAAGTATGAAAGGCAGGATGTGAAAATGGATTATATAAGAGCATTTCTTGCAGGAGGTGTGATCTGTGCCCTGGTGCAGATCTTAATGGAAAAAACAAAAATGATGCCCGGCCGTATTATGGTCCTTTTAGTAGTATCCGGTGCGATTTTAGGTGCCATCGGTATCTACGAGCCCTTCAAAGAATGGGCCGGAGCAGGCGCCAGCGTTCCTCTCTTAGGCTTTGGAAACACCCTGTGGCAGGGGGTGAAAAAAGCGGTAGGAGAGGACGGTATCCTGGGCGCTTTTAAAGGCGGGCTTACGGCATCCTCCGGCGGTATTACCGCAGCCCTTGTGTTTGGATACCTGGCATCGCTGGTATTTAAGCCAAAGATGAAGTAAAGAGTGGATCAGATCAAAAAAACAGGGACTATTGTGTTATCAAATACAACAGTCCCTGTTTTTGCGCAGTCAACAGATCACGGTTTTATGTTTGCAGTTTAAAAGCTTAATGTTTGGCTCCCGGTCCTGTATATTCCCATTCCGGCGCAGTGGTAGGCTGATAGCCTGGTCCTACAGGCACTACGGTTGCTTTGGTAGGAGCCGTGGTTTCACCGCCGGAATTATCATTATCTTCAATGGTAGGAGAGATGATGGTGGAATTGCGGCCGTGGATGTTACAGTAACCTGGGATGGAGAAAACAGAGTCATCCGTAGCCAGATCCTCTTCACCTTCCGGAAGTACCATACATACCTTGGTGGTCTTGGTCGGGCAGTATTCGGTGGAACGTTTTCCGGACTCTGCACATACGGTTACTGCCACATGTTTGTCGCAGACTTCAGTAGGAGCCGTTCCTTTTGCAAAATATTCAGTGTAGACAGCATCTCCTCTTGGATCATGGTCACATACGCCGGATACAGCACGTTTTCCGGATTTGCGGCAGATCTCAGCAGTCTCCACACTGTCAGGAACCGTAAATCCGGGATCTTCCAGACCTTCATGTACCCGGTTCATGATATTGCGCCAGATATCTTTGTGGAAAGAGGTTCCGCCGTTGTCCACGCCGCCATGCTTTAACTTCTGGTTGTTGTCACAGCCGCCCCATACACCGGCAGTGTAATAAGGGGTAAAACCTACGAACCATACGTCATTGTTGCTGGTGGTGGTACCACTTTTACCTGCTGCAGACATACCTGTAAGGGCTGCACGGGTACTGGTGGAGTTAATGGATACACCGGAGCGGGCAAATTTCCTGTTTGCTTTCATGGACTCTGACATGGCATCTGTTAACAGGAAAGCAGTGGAGTCCTTTAATACCTGCTTGGTCTCCGGTTCATTGTCGATCAGCACCTTGCCATCGTGGTCTAATATCTTTGTGAAAAATCTTGGGGTGGTGTAAACACCGCCGTTTGCAATAGCTGCATAAGCAGCAGTCAGTTCCATGTTGGAAACACCTTTTGTAATACCGCCTAATGAGAGAGCAGCGCCCAGATCATCCTTGGTAAGAGAAGTAATGCCTAGGTTTTCTGCATATTCCACACCAAGCTGGGGAGTAACAGTTTCCATTAAAGTACGGACTGCTACAATGTTCATGGAGTAGATAATACCTTCACGGATGTTGGAATAACCGGTAAATCCACGGCTCTCTCCCCACCAGTTGCGGAAAGTTTTAGTGCCAATGGTATAAGGCGCGTCATAGTAAACGGTTCCCAGGGTGGCTCCGCAGGTATCAATAGCAGGAGCAAATGCAGTAAGTACTTTAAAAGAAGAACCTGGCTGGCGGTAAACATTGGTAGCACGGTTTAAGGTACGGCTGGCTGTTTTCTCGCCGCGGCCGCCGGAAAGGGCTTTTACCTCACCTGTGTGCTGATCCATGATAAAGAAGGATGCCTGAGGCTGCAGGATCAGGTTTTGACGTTCTGCGATCACGTCATCCCCGTCTTTTAAAAGCCATTCTTTGTACCGGTCAATATCTGCCTGGACTTCTTCTTTGCTGTTGTAAAGTCCTTCGAAAGAAGTGTCTCCTAAAGTGTTCTTACGGTAGGCACGTAAATTTTCTTCTGAATAATGCTGGGTAGTGCCATCTGCATGGTTGACAGAAAGACGGTATTCCACAGAGTATTTAGCGACTGTATAATTGCCTGGATCATTGACTTCTTCATCTACGATTGCCTGGATCTTCGGATCCTGGGTGGTGTAGATCTTAAGTCCGCCGGAATATACCAGATTGCTTGCCTGGCTTTCGGTGTAGCCTAATTTCTTCATTAAGGCTTCTGTCACCTGTTCGATCAGTTCGTCTGTAAAATAGCTGTAGTGGGAGTTGGTCTCCTTGGTAGCGGTATTTACATTCTGGATCCGGTCATATACATCATCAGAAAGAGCATTTTCCATATCCTGTTTGGAGATATAATTCTGGTCTACCATGTTCTGAAGGACGATCTGACGTCTTGTATTGTTGTTTTCAGGATTGGTAATGGGATTATATCGGGAAGGATTGGAAGTGATAGATGCAAGGACGGTACACTCTGCAAGAGTAAGGTCAGAAACTTCTTTGTTAAAATACCGCCGTGCGGCAACCTTAACTCCCAGGGTATTGCTGCCCAGGTTAATGGTGTTCAGATAGTTGGTGATAATAGTTTTTTTTGTTTCTTCTTTGTTTAAACCGGAATTTTTTTCCAGCTGGACTGCCAGGTACTGTTCCTGGAGCTTTCGCTCAATACGGGCGCCCCAGCTTGTCTCCATACCGCCGGAAAAAATATTATTTTTGATCAGCTGCTGGGTAATGGTACTTCCACCGCCGGAATAATCATCACTGACTACGCCTTTTACAGCTCTGGCAATGGAACGAAGATCAATGCCGTCATGGGTCCAGAAACGGGAGTCTTCAATGGCAACAAAGGCATTGACCAGATTTTCAGGAAGTTCTTCGTAAGTGGCTGACTCACGGTTGGAGCCGCTGGTAACAAGAGTTTCTGTCAGATTTCCATCTGCATCATAAACCGTAGTAGCAAAACGGTCCGGCTGGATGTTCATAATATCCACAGAAGGGGCATTATCAATAATACCCTTGATCATTCCGAAACCAACTGCAGCACCTGCAACTGCCAGGAAAAGGAACAGGATAAAAAATGCCTTGAAAATATTAAAAACAAGTTTGGATGTGTACTTTCCGGTCTTAGATGAAAGGGACTTAAGCCTTCGCTCAGTCTCATATTGTCCGTAGTTCATATAGTCTCCTTTACGCAGTGTGTCGGCATTTTGAACAGAAAATAGCCGATTAAACTCCTACGATTATACAACAATTTTCAGAAAATGAAAAGGGGGATACTAATAGCCGCTTGCAAGAGTGGGATAACTATATTATGATGATACCAGGGACAAAAGGTCGTAAATCCGATGCAAGCTTGCTTGCAGGAGGATTTTTGAACTTGGGACCCGCCAAAAACATGAGTAAGAAGCCATTTTTTGAAGAAAAATGAGCGGATTACGAATGTTTTTATAAATGTTTTTATAAGGAGCGTATAAAGTGGCGGAAAACTGTAAGATTATATATAAGGAAGGAATGGGAGAACTGGTGGAGAAAAAATCCCGGTTCATTGCCCAGATACGGCCTGTAAAGTCAGAAGAAGAGGCTTTGGCCTTCGTAGAAGAGACCAGAAAGAAATACTGGGATGCAAGGCATAACTGTTATGCCTATATTCTTAAAGGAGAAGGGGCAACGCCTACAGCAAGATGCAGCGATGACGGAGAACCTTCCCAGACAGCGGGAAAACCTATGCTGGATGTGCTTATGGGAGAAGGACTGATGGACGTGTGTGCTGTAGTCACCCGATATTTTGGGGGCACACTTCTTGGCACAGGGGGCCTGGTAAGGGCTTATTCCGGGGCAGTAAAAGAAGGTCTTGCAAATGCACAGATCCTGGAGAAAAAACAGGGAGTGCGTATGGAAGTGATTACCGATTACAATGGAGTGGGAAAAATCCAGTACCTTGCAGCCCAGGAAGGCATTGACACACTGGACAGCCAGTATACAGATAAAGTGGTATTTATCTTTTTAGTGCCGGGAGAGCAGGAAGAAAGTTTTAAGGCCAAGCTGGTGGAAAGCACAAACGGCAGGGCAGTGATCCGCACAGACGGGGAAGTGTACTATGGAAAGTGCGGGGGAGAACTGATATTGTTATAAAGTACAAAGAAAATACAATGAAAAAATCCTTGCAATATGGAGTATGGAATGCTATACTACGAAATTGTGGCTGAGACAAAAAGATTCGTATATATAAAAGGAAGATAATCACTATGAAGACAAAAAGAGAAGATGTAAGAAACATTGCCATTATCGCCCACGTAGACCATGGTAAAACAACTCTGGTAGACCAGCTGTTAAAGCAGAGCGGTGTATTCCGTGCCAACCAGGAAGTTCAGGAACGTGTAATGGACTCCAACGATATTGAGCGTGAGAGAGGTATCACCATCCTTTCCAAGAATACCGCTGTATACTACAAAGATACAAAGATCAATATCATCGACACACCAGGACATGCAGACTTCGGCGGTGAAGTAGAGCGTGTACTTAAAATGGTAAACGGTGTTGTACTGGTAGTGGATGCTTACGAAGGTCCTATGCCTCAGACAAAGTTCGTGCTTCAGAAGGCTCTGGAATTAGACCTTTCCGTTATCGTCTGCATCAACAAGATCGACCGTCCGGAAGCAAGACCGGCAGAGGTTATTGATGAGACTCTGGAACTGATGATGGATCTGGACGCTTCTGATGAGCAGTTAGACTGCCCATTTATCTATGCATCTGCAAGAGCAGGTTTTGCAAGATATGAATTAGATGATACCAACAATGATATGGAACCTCTGTTTGAAACCATCGTTAAGCATATCCCGGCTCCGGAAGGTGATCCGGAAGCTCCAACCCAGGTTTTGATCAGTACCATTGACTACAATGAGTTCGTAGGACGTATCGGTGTTGGTAAGATCGACAACGGCAGCTTAAAGGTAAACCAGGAATGTGTTCTGGTAAACCATCATGATCCGGATAAGTTCAAAAAGATCAAGATCGGTAAGCTGTATGAGTTCGATGGCTTAAAGAGAGTAGAAGTACAGAAGGCAGAAATCGGTTCTATCGTAGCTATCTCCGGTATTGCAGATATCCACATTGGAGATACTATCTGCTCCCCTGAAAATCCGGAAGCGATCCCATTCCAGAAGATCTCCGAGCCGACTATTGCTATGTATTTCATGGTAAATGACAGCCCGTTAGCCGGACAGGAAGGTAAATTCATCACCTCCCGTCACTTAAGAGACAGACTGTTCCGTGAGTTAAATACAGACGTCAGCCTTCGTGTAGAGGAAACTGACTCTGCAGACTGCTTCAAGGTATCCGGTCGTGGTGAGCTGCATCTGTCCGTTCTGATCGAGAATATGCGTCGTGAGGGATATGAGTTCGCAGTAAGTAAGGCAGAAGTTCTTTACAAATATGACGAGCGCAACCGCAGATTAGAGCCAATGGAATTAGCTTATATTGATGTTCCGGAAGAATACACCGGTGTTGTTATCCAGAAGCTGACCTCCAGAAAGGGTGCTCTTCAGGGTATGAGCCAGGCAGCTGGCGGCTATTCCAGACTGGAATTCTCCATTCCTTCCAGAGGCCTGATCGGCTACAGAGGCGATTTCATGACCGATACAAAGGGTAATGGTATCTTAAATACAATTTTCGACGGCTACGCTGAGTACAAAGGTGATATCGCATATCGTCAGACCGGTTCCCTGATCGCATTTGAGGCTGGTGAGTCTATTACTTACGGTCTGTTCAATGCACAGGAGAGAGGTACTCTGTTCATCGGACCTGGTGTTAAGGTATATTCCGGTATGGTCATCGGACAGAGCCCGAAGGCTGAAGACGTTGAGATCAATGTCTGCAAGACCAAGAAGCTGACCAACACACGTTCTTCCAGCGCTGATGAAGCATTAAAGCTGACTCCGCCTAAGATCATGAGCCTGGAGCAGTGCCTGGACTTCATCGATACAGATGAACTTCTGGAAGTAACCCCAGAGAGCCTGCGTATCCGTAAGAAGATCCTGGATCCAACTCTTCGTAAGAGAGCTTCTTTCAAGAATAAGTAGAAATATATGCGAGCCGCCTGCGTAAGCAGGCAGTAGAGCGCGTAGCGCGGGGCTCGTGAGTAATATAATACCCAACTGAGGGAGTAGTGGCACTGCCCGTAAGGGCAGTGTGACAAGTCAACATACTGGTCAAGGACCTGGCTTGTCTTAAATAACGAGACTCATGTATGGCTTATTTGCCATACATGATGTCTCGTTTTTTAATATGATAATACAGGGTCAAAAGGTCTAAAATCCGATGCAAGCTTGCTTGCAGGAGGATTTTTGAAGATTGCGTGAGTGCGAAGCACGGAGCAATCTGGTATTATTGATAACAATAAAATACAAGGAGAAGAAAAATGAAAGACGCGTACACCAAAACCCCTGAACAGGTACTTTCAGACCTGCATTCAGACGGAAGCGGCGGCCTGACAAAAGAACAGGCAGAGCAGTCTCGCAAAAAGTATGGTTCCAACACCTTTATCCGGGAGAGCCATGAATCCCTGCTTAAAAAGATCTGGGATGCTTCCACAGAGCCTATGCTTCTGATGCTGATCTTTGCGGCAGTGATCACCTTAGGAGTAAATATTGCCCGCTATATGACAGGTGGAGAATATAACTTCCTGGAATGCGCCGGTATTTTCGCGGCGATCGCATTATCTGTAGTGATCACTATTGTTACAGAGGGAAAAAGTGCCAAAGCTTTCGAGGCATTAAACCGCATCAATGAAGATACACTGGTAAAAGCATTAAGAGATAATTCTCCCCAGCTGATCCCGCAGAAGGACATTGTAGTAGGTGATATCCTTTTAGTAGAAACGGGAGATAAGCTGGTAGCAGATGCAAGATTATTAGAGAGCAATGACCTCAGCACCGATGAGTCTTCTCTTACAGGAGAAAGCCTTCCTGCAGCAAAAGAGGCAGATTACGTCTGTCCCCAGTCCACACCTGTGGCAGAGCGCAGAAACATGCTGTATTCCGGCTGCTTTGTATCAAGCGGTACAGGAAAAGCAGTGGTAACTGCAGTAGGAAACAACACAGAGTTTGGACAGATCGCAAAAGAATTATCCTCAATTGAAAAAGACACCACACCTCTTCAGGAAAAACTGGACCGTCTGGGAAAAGTGATCACAGTTTTAGGCGCTACAGCAGCCTTTATCGTATTTGCCATCCAGATCATCGGTTTTGCCATGTCCCATACCATGAACTGGGAAACAGTGTCTGATGCTTTTATCACCAGTATTGTCCTGATCGTAGCAGCAGTTCCGGAAGGTCTTCCTACCATCGTGGCTGTATCACTGGCATTAAACATTATTAAAATGTCCCGTGAAAATGCTCTGGTAAAGAAGATGATCGCCTGTGAGACTGTCGGCTGTATTAATATCATCTGTTCCGATAAAACAGGAACTTTAACAGAAAATAAGATGACCGTACAGCAGATCTACGCCAAAGGAGAACTGTTAGAGCCTGAGAAGCTTACGGACGTCTGTCTTTTGGAAAACTTCTGTATCAACAGCAATGCCAATGTGACGATTGAAGACGGAAAAGACAGCTTTATCGGAAATCCTACGGAATGTGCTCTTTTAGTAGCAGCCAGAAAAGCAGGCTGGGATTATACAAAGAAAAGAGAAGAGGCAGATATTGCCCACATTTTCCCATTTTCTTCCCAGAAAAAGGATATGAGTACGATCCTGCGTACAGCAGAAGGTTATATGCTTTATGTAAAGGGAAATCCGGAAAAGATCATGAACCTGTCGGTTAATCTGTCTGATGAAGAGAAGAATGCACTGGAAGAAAAGATCACTTCTTTCCAGAGCCGCGCAGGACGTATCCTTGCTTTTGCACATAAAAAGCTGGATCAGTACACCGGGGAAGAAACACAGGAAGAACTGGAAACAGACCTGATCTATGATGGTTTCGTTGTTATTTCCGACCCATTAAGCCCTGATGTTTATGGTGCCATCGGCCGCTGCCGCAAAGCAGGTATTGAAGTAAAAATGCTTACCGGCGACAATATTTTAACTGCAAGAGCTATTGCAGATGAGCTTCATATGCTGGATGCAGACCACATTGCAGTAGAGGCATCTGAGATCGAAAACATGTCCGATGAAGAACTGGCACAGGCACTTAAAAAGATCCAGGTTATTGCCAGAAGTACCCCTCTTGTAAAGATGCGTGTGGTAAAAGCATTAAAGGCACAGGGAAATGTAGTGGCAGTAACCGGTGACGGTATCAATGATGCACCTGCTATCAAGAATGCAGACGTAGGTATTGCCATGGGTATTGCAGGTACAGAAGTTACCAAGGAAGCCAGCGATATCGTTCTTCTGGATGACTCCTTCTCTACCATCATGAAGGCGGTGCAGTGGGGCCGTGCCATCTATGAAAACTTTAAGCGCTTTATCCAGTTCCAGCTGACTGTAAACGTATCATCTGTAGTGGTTGTAGTCTGTTCCATTTTAGCAGGCTTTGAAACACCATTTACAGCTCTTGAACTGTTATGGATCAACATTATCATGGACGGCCCGCCAGCACTGACTTTAGGACTGGAACCCATCCGTGATGATATTTTAAATTATCCGCCTACAAGAAGAGATGAAAATATTATTTCCAGGTCCATGATCAGCCGTATTTTTGTAAACGGTATTTTTATCTCCATTGTATTTATGCTCCAGCATTTTACTAACTTTTTAGGGGCAGCGCCGGAACAGGAGTCAACTGTATTATTTACCCTGTTTGTGGTATTCCAGCTGTTTAATGCTTTTAACTGCCGTGAACTGGACCGCACACCAATGTATAAGAACCTGCTTAATAATAAGCTGATGCTTGGCATATTCTTACTGGTCCTGATCCTTCAGATCATCATTACACAGGCCGGAGGCGCTGTATTTGAGACAGTTCCTCTGTCTGTAGGATTGTGGTGCAAGATCTTAGGTGTATCCTGCAGCGTGATCGTACTGGACGAGATCTGGAAATTATTTGAAAAATAAATATTGTTAGGAAATCATATGTAAGATCCACCGCTGTTTCTCCTGTCGTTTTATGTCGGAAAACAGAGGTGGATTTTTATGCATATCCGGTCTATTTCTTTTCATCTTTTCATAAATTATCTATGTAGGTGTCCAAAGGTACATGGCCCCCAAGATACCGGATTGCTACGTGCGTTGCACTCACGCAATCCTAAAAACATTCGTAATCCGCTCATTTTTCTTCAAAAATGGCTTCTTACTCATGTTTTTGGCGGGTCCCAAGTTGATAAATCCTCCTGCAAGCAAGCTTGCGTCGGATTTCCCACCTTTTGACCCTGGTATCATAAAATAAAAATGGAAAAGAAGAGGAGAAGTACTATGACAGAAAAAATGATCGAAAACAACAAGGTAAGTGTGATCGGAGAGATCGTATCAGATTTCACATTCAGCCATGAGGTCTTTGGAGAAGGCTTTTATATGGTAGAATTATCTGTCAACCGTTTAAGTGAACAGGCGGATATCATTCCTTTAATGGTTTCTGAGCGGCTTGTGGATGTACATAAGGACTATAAGGGCTGTACCATGGAAGCCGTTGGCCAGTTCCGTTCCTATAACCGTCACGAAGGTACTAAAAACCGCCTGATGTTATCGGTATTTGTACGTGAGATCCATTTTATGGATGAATTTACCGATTACACAAAGACGAACCAGATCTTCTTAGACGGCTATATCTGCAAGGCGCCGATCTACCGCAAAACACCTCTTGGAAGAGAGATCGCAGACCTTCTTTTAGCTGTAAACCGTCCTTATGGAAAATCAGATTATATCCCTTGTATCAGCTGGGGCCGTAATGCCCGTTTTGCTTCTGGCTTTGAGGTTGGAACAAGGGTCCGTATCTGGGGAAGAGTCCAGAGCCGGGAGTATACAAAGAAGATCACGGAGACAGAATGTGAGAAGCGTATTGCTTATGAAGTATCCATCAGCAAGCTGGAGTGTGATGAATTTTAAATAAATTTTCATATTTAGGCAGGAAAATCTTCTGGAAATCGTAAGAAATATTTGCATTATTACATAAATTGTGCTAGAGTGGTTTTGAAAAATGCTCACATGAGAGAACAGACATGAGGTGCAGAATGATGAAAGAAAATCTGATACAGGTGATCTGCGGACCTGGAAAAGGAAAGACCGCAAGTGCCTTAGGACGAGGTGTGACCGCTCTTTTAAAAGGGAAAACAGTCATCATGGTACAGTTTTTAAAGGGTTCCATGGAAACAGAAGGTATGGAGATCGTAAAACGACTGGAACCGGAGTTCAAATTATTCCGATTTGAAAAATCACCCATCTTTTTTGACCAGCTTTCAGAGGAAGAAAAGGACGAAGCAAGGATCAATATCCGCAATGGTTTGAATTTCGCAAAAAAGGTACTGGTTACAGGAGAGTGCGATATCCTGATCCTGGATGAGATATTGGGGATCCTGGATGAAGGCATTATTTCATTGGAGGAGTTAAAAGCGCTGATCTGTCAGGCAAGACAGTCCGAAGCAGAACTGATCATGACAGGAACCGTTTATCCTCAGGAATTAGATGAGTACGCAGACGAGATCACCAAGGTTCAGACACGTTATGAACACTGTGAGGGTTAAATATTTACAGTTGACATCTGCAACTGATAATGCTAATATTAAGAACATAAAACAGAGTAGAGGTTGCGCTGATCAAAAGTAACCGGCCGGATGTGACAGGCACAGAAGAAGGTCTGGTGAAAGGGAAAAGCGCCGAAGAAAAGAGGAAACCTGAAAGAGTCTTTTCTGGGCACAGGGTTAAGAACTTTGTGACTGTCATCCGGGTGGATGGAGAGCTACCGAAAGAGCAGATTCGTGAAGATGCGAAACCGTTGGAAGAGCTGACATTTACCTCAGCCCTTCCTTTTCTTTTGATGTGATCACCAGATTTTTCCAGATCACATCGCGATAGGAACACTCTGGTGGATCCGGGGACGCGTACTGCGTGTTTCCAACAATTTTACTATATTTAGGAGGAGAAAAGACATGGCAATTTATGAAGGCGCCGGTGTTGCACTGATCACACCATTTAAGGCAAATGGAGAGGTTAATTACGACAAGTTAGAGGAGATCGTAGAAGAGCAGATCGCAGGAGGTACAGATGCCATTGTTGCCTGCGGTACAACAGGTGAAGCATCTACCATGACCCATGAGGAGCACTTAGACGTTATCAAGTTTGTATGTGAAGTTACAAAGAAGCGTATTCCTGTAATTGCTGGTACAGGTTCTAACTGCACAGAGACTGCTATTTATCTGTCCCAGGAAGCAGAGAAGAATGGTGCTGACGGTCTGTTAGTAGTATCTCCATATTACAATAAGGCAACCCAGAAGGGTCTGATCGCACATTTTTCCGCAGTTGCAAATTCCGTAAAGATCCCAATGCTTCTTTACAATATCACCGGAAGAACCGGTGTGACCATCCAGCCTGCTACCATCGCTCATCTTTGGAAAAATGTAGATAATATCGTTGGCGTAAAAGAGGCTAATGGTGATTTCTCTGCTACTGCAACTTTAATGAACTTAACAGACGGCGGTATAGACCTGTACTCCGGAAATGATGACCAGATCGTTCCGTTATTATCCTTAGGCGGAAAGGGCGTTATCTCTGTATTATCAAATGTAGCTCCTGCTCAGGCACATGAGATCTGTGCAGCATATTTTGCCGGTGATGTAAAGCGCAGTGCAAAGCTTCAGTTAGATGCGATCCCACTGATCCATGCTTTATTCAGCGAGGTAAACCCGATCCCTGTTAAGGCAGCTATGAACCTGTTAGGAAAAGAAACAGGACCTTTAAGAATGCCTCTTACTGAGATGGAACCTGAGCATCAGGAAGTTCTTAAGAAGGAATTACAGGCATACGGACTGCTGTAAGGAGAAAACTATTCTTTAGGGCAGCAGGAGAAAGGAAAGAAAAATGGTCAGAGTCATCATGCATGGCTGCAACGGTGTTATGGGCCAGGTCATCACCGGAATGGCAAAGGATATGGAAGGGCTTACCATTGTTGCAGGCATTGATCTTAAAAATGATAAAGAAAATGGATATCCGGTCTATGCATCCTTAGAGGAATGCAAAGAAGAGGCAGATGTAGTAGTAGATTTTGCTTCTCCGAAGGCAGCAGACCATCTTATGGATTTCTGTGCAGAAAAGAAGCTGGGACTGGTACTTTGTACTACCGGACTTTCTGAAGAGCAGATCAAAAAAGTAAAAGAGACAGCAGAAAAAACAGCAGTACTGCGTTCTGCCAATATGTCTTTAGGCGTAAACCTTTTATTAAAACTGGTCCAGGAGGCAGCGAAAGTACTGGCTAGTTCCGGTTTTGATATTGAGATCGTGGAAAAACACCACAATCAGAAAAAGGATGCTCCAAGCGGAACTGCCCTTGCACTGGCTGAGTCTATGAACGAAGCTTTAGGCAATCAGTATCACTATGTATATGACCGCAGCAGCGTTCATGAAAAGAGAGATCCAAAGGAGATCGGCATTGCATCTGTCCGCGGCGGTTCTATTGTAGGAGATCATGATGTGATCTTTGCCGGAAAAGATGAGGTCATTACCTTTAATCATACAGCATATTCCAAGGCTATTTTCGCAAAAGGCGCTCTGGAAGCAGCAAAATTTTTAGCTGGAAAAGAACCTGGATTATACGATATGAGTAATGTTGTGCAGCTGTAGATCCACTTACGATAACGCGGAAATTTGAGTCTGCGCAAAAAACAGGAAAAATTTAACACTATAAAGCATTCTCTGATGTTACATACTAATAGCAGGTAAACGAAAGGAGAATGTTTTATGAAAAAGATCAGACCGTTTTTATTTGTATGCATGTTTGTGCTTTTGTCTCTTTCCCTTACTGCCTGTGCAGGAAGAAAAAATGGCAATATGAATGGGACGGAGCAGAACAGTGCCACTTCCTCGGCGGCTTCTGAGACTGGAAATGGAACAGGAGCAGGAACCGGGGAAAATGGCATGAATGGAGATACCGCATCCGGCTGGGGCGAAGGAGAAAATGGCACCATGACCGGCGGCACCAATGGAGAGATCGAGACTACCGGAGAAGGGCTGCTCGATGATCTTACAGATGATCTGAGCCGTGGCGCTTCCGATGCAGCAAGTGATGTGGAAGGCAGGTAACTTATGTGATCAATGAGCGTGCAAAGGCACGCTTGTCATATGCGCTGCAGTGATGACTGTCAGGAGAAAGATGAAAATTCTTTTTCCTGGCAGTTTTTTGCTTTTTTTTACAGCCTGTTTTACTCTTGAAGGAACGATAAAAATTTTCTATAATAAAACTGGAGTGCGTGGGAAAGGACTCCCATGAAAAAAAGAAAAGCAGTGAAACAATTAAAGAAAATGCGAAAGGCAGGGGTGAGAGCCTGGAAAAAGAAGAAAAAGAAAGGTAAAATGTTAGCTTTCTTTTTATTTCTGACACCTTTTCTGTTTTCAACCTCTGCCACAGGGCAGGAGAACTGGCAGGGGCTTTCTGTGCCATGGCCGGGAAAAGAGAAGATCCTGGAATACCTGATCCAAAAAGAAGTAGTCCGGGAACAATATGTATTGGAAAAATCTGGAAAAAAACAGGATGATGATACAGCAAATCCGGTTTTAAAAGAAGGCGCTGCTGTTTATCTGAAAGAAGGAAAAGTGTTATTTTTCAAGATCCGGGAGGAGAAAAAACAGACTGATTAGAACAGAGGGAATTTATTCATTAGGAATTTTAATGAGCCTGTTGCTTGTATTCACAGAAAACGTGTATTATAATTTCTACTGAAAATGACTTCTTTTATCGTTATGACTTATAAATGACAAGACTGTGATAAAAGGCGAAAGCGGAAAGGAAAGACCAATGAACCAGAATCAGATGGACTTTGATATCAGAGGAGATGAAGTGCGGGAGGAATGTGGTGTTTTCGGCATTTATGATTTTGACGGAAATGATGTTGCCTCCACAATTTATTATGGCCTGTTTGCTCTTCAGCACAGAGGACAGGAAAGCTGCGGTATTGCAGTCAGTGATACAGAAGGCCCAAAAGGAAAAGTAAGTGCGCATAAGGGAATGGGTCTTTGCAACGAAGTATTTACACCGGATGTGATCGAACCACTTCATGGAAATATCGGTGTAGGCCATGTAAGATATTCAACAGCAGGAAGCAGTACCAGAGAGAATGCGCAGCCTCTGGTATTAAACTATGTAAAAGGAACCCTGGCGTTAGCTCACAACGGAAACCTGGTCAATGCACCGGAGCTGCGTCATGAATTAGAATACACAGGCGCTATTTTCCAGACTACCATTGACTCTGAGGTCATTGCGTATCACATTGCAAGGGCGCGTATCCATACACCAACCGTAGAGCTGGCAGTGGCAGAAGCTATGAAAAAGATCAAGGGAGCATATTCCCTGGTGATCATGAGCCCAAGAAAGCTGATCGGAGCCAGAGATCCATTTGGATTTAAGCCTCTCTGCATCGGAAAGAGAGATAATGCCTATATTCTGGCATCTGAGACCTGTGCTTTAGAGACTATCGGTGCAGAATTTATCCGTGACGTAGAGCCAGGTGAGATCGTTACCATTACAAAGGACGGCATTGCTTCTAATAAAGAACTTTGCTTTACAGATCATGCAAAAGAAGCAAGATGTATTTTTGAATATATTTATTTTGCAAGACCGGACAGTGTATTTGACGGTGTAAGCGTATATCATTCCCGTATTCAGGCAGGCCGTTTTCTGGCAATGGACTCACCGGTAGATGCAGATCTGGTAGTGGGCGTTCCGGAGTCCGGAAATGCAGCAGCCCTTGGCTATGCAATGGAGTCAGGTATTCCTTATGGAACTGCTTTTGTAAAGAATTCCTATGTAGGAAGAACTTTTATCAAGCCAAAACAGAGTAGCCGTGAATCAGCGGTCCGCATTAAATTAAATGTATTAAAAGAAGCTGTGGCAGGAAAACGTGTGATCATGATCGATGACTCTATTGTCCGTGGAACTACCAGTGCCCTGATCGTAGGCATGTTAAGAGACGCAGGAGCCAAAGAAGTCCATGTGCGCATCAGTGCGCCGCCATTCCTTCATCCATGTTACTTCGGAACCGATATCCCGTCAGAAGACCAGCTGATCGCTCATAACCGTACAGTAGAAGAGATCCGTGAACTTTTAGGGGCAGACAGCTTATCCTATCTGGCTTTGGACCGTCTGTATGAAATGGCAGGAGGAAAGGCGATCTGTACTGCATGTTTCAGCGGGGATTATCCGATCGAGCCGCCAAAAGAAGATATCCGCGGCAGCTATGAGAAGTAGATGGTTGTTTAGAAAACGCAGATATGTTATACTGTAACGAGTGCAGGGGAAAACAAGCGGCTGCGAAGCAGACATTTGTTTTTCACAAACCGTTAACGAATGAACCGTCTGCGGAGCAGACAGTAGAGCGCGTTAGCGCGGGGTTCATGAGTAAAAAAAGCCTACTAAGCAGGCACAGGAGGAAAAACCAATGAGTAATGATAAATACGTAAGCCCTCTTTCTGAGCGTTATGCAAGCAAAGAGATGCAGTACATTTTTTCACCGGATATGAAATTCAAGACCTGGAGAAAACTCTGGATCGCGCTGGCCGAGACAGAGAAAGAACTGGGATTAAATATTACACAGGAGCAGATCGACGAGCTGAAAGCCCATGCAGATGACATCAATTATGATGTTGCAAAGGCAAGAGAAAAAGAAGTACGTCACGATGTTATGAGCCATGTGTACGCATACGGCGTACAGTGCCCGAAGGCAAAAGGCATTATCCATTTAGGCGCTACCTCCTGTTATGTAGGAGACAATACAGATCTGATCATTATGACTGAGGCTCTGCAGTTAGTCCGCAAGAAATTATTAAACGTACTGGCTGAACTGGCTAAATTTGCAGATAAGTACAAAAATCAGCCAACACTGGCATTTACCCATTTCCAGCCTGCACAGCCTACAACTGTAGGTAAGAGAGCAACCTTATGGATGATGGAATTAAAGCTGGATCTGGACGATCTGGAATATCTCATCGGTTCCATGCGTCTGTTAGGTTCTAAGGGAACCACAGGAACCCAGGCAAGTTTCTTGGAGCTGTTTGACGGAGATCATGAAAAATGCCGTCGTTTAGATCAGCGGATCGCAGAGAAAATGGGATTTTCCGGCTGCTATCCTGTATCCGGACAGACCTATTCCAGAAAGATCGACAGCCGTGTGCTCAGCGTTTTAGCAGGTATCGCACAGAGTGCTCACAAGTTCTCCAATGATATCCGCCTTCTGCAGCACTTAAAAGAAGTAGAAGAGCCATTTGAAAAGCACCAGATCGGTTCTTCCGCTATGGCATACAAGAGAAACCCGATGCGCAGCGAGCGCATTGCTTCCCTGTCCAACTACGTAATGAGCGATATGATGAATCCAATGTTAGTTGCTTCTACCCAGTGGTTTGAGCGTACTCTGGATGACTCTGCAAATAAGAGACTGTCCGTACCGGAAGGATTTTTAGCTATTGATGGTATCCTGGATCTGTACTTAAACGTAGTAGACGGACTGGTAGTATATCCAAAGGTAATTGAGAAGCACATGATGGCAGAGCTTCCATTTATGGCAACAGAAAACATTATGATGGATGCTGTAAAGGCAGGTGGAGACCGTCAGGAACTTCATGAGCGTATCCGTCAGCTTTCCATGGAAGCAGGCAGAAACGTAAAAGAAAAGGGTGAGGACAACAATCTGTTAGAGCTGATCGCAGCAGATCCTGCATTCAACCTGTCCTTAGAGGATTTAAAGAAGGCTATGGAGCCATCCCGCTATGTAGGACGCGCACCAAAGCAGGTAGAAGAGTTCTTAGAGGAAGTCATCAACCCGATCTTAAAGGAAAACGAAGAAGTTCTGGGAATGACTGCTCAGATCAATGTATAAAAGATCATAAATTTGAAATAAATGGACGAAGGGGGCTGGAGCGAAAGCATTCAGCCCCCTTTTAATAAGCACAGGGATCCTGCGCTTTATGCAAGGGGAATTTTATGAATATCAATCTGGAATACTACAAGGTATTTTATTATGTATGTCAGGAAGGCAGCCTTACGGCAGCGGCCCAGAGACTTTGCATTTCCCAGCCGGCAGTAAGCCAGGCAGTGCGTCAGCTGGAAAAAGAGGCGGGAACAAAATTATTTTCCCGTACTTCCAAAGGGGTGCTCCTTACAAGAGAAGGAGAACTGTTATACCATTATGTAAAAGGCGGGGTAGAACAGCTGCTAGAAGGCGGACGGATGCTTAAAAGAATGCTGGATATGGATATGGGAGAGGTGCGGATCGGTGCCAGTGACATGACACTGCAGTTCTTTTTACTTCCTTATCTGGAGCAGTTCCACAAAGAATATCCGAAGATCAAGGTGACAGTGACCAATGCGCCGACTCCGGAGACCATCCGCTGCCTGGAAGAGGGCAAGATCGACTTCGGTGTGGTAACAACGCCATTTTCAGGTCATGGAGCTATCCACAGTACAGAGGTAAAGCCGATTGATAATGTATTTATTGCAGGAAGCAGCTTTAAAGAATTGCAGGGGAAAGAGCTGGACTATTCCATTCTCTGTGATCTTCCCTGTATCTTCCTTGAAAAAAATACCAGCACCCGCCTGTTTATGGATCAGTTTTTATCCCAGAAAGGCATTGAATTAAAGCCGGAATTTGAGCTGGCTACCAGTGATATGATCGTACAGTTTGCCAGGCGGAACATGGGCGTTGGCTGCGTGATGGAAGGCTTTGCAGAAGAAGCAATAGAGCGGGGAGAAGTATTTGCCCTTTCCTTTAAGGAAAAAATGCCGTCCCGTTCCATCTGTCTGGTAACAGGAGAGTCGGGGTTAATGTCCATGGCGGGAAAGCACCTGTTGGAACTGCTTACAGGGAAATAAGAAAAATAGATAGCGGATACAGATAACATAAGCTGATATTATGACATTCATAATAAATAATCACTTTACTTATAGCCTATAATATAGTAAAGTAAAAGAAGATTGATTATTTATTATGATACTGGGCTTATGCCCCAAGGAGGAATTTACGTATGGTTAGAGCAATTGTAGGTGCTAACTGGGGAGACGAAGGAAAAGGCAAGATCACAGATATGCTTGCAAAAGAGTCTGACATTATCATCCGTTTCCAGGGCGGAAGTAATGCAGGTCATACCATTATCAATGATTATGGTAAATTTGCGCTTCATCTTCTTCCATCTGGTGTATTCTATCAGCACACTACCAGCATCATTGGAAATGGCGTTGCATTAAACATCCCATATCTGATCAAGGAGATCCAGTCTATCGTAGACAGAGGCGTTCCGAAGCCACACATCCTGGTTTCTGACAGAGCACAGATCCTGATGCCTTACCATGTACTGTTTGATACTTATGAGGAGGCTCGTCTGGCTGGTAAGTCCTTTGGCTCCACCAAGTCCGGAATTGCTCCATTCTATTCTGATAAATATGCAAAGATCGGCTTCCAGGTAAGCGAACTCTTTGATGATGATCTGTTAAAGGAAAAGACAGAGAGAGTATGCGAGATCAAGAACGTACTTCTTGAGCATCTGTACCACAAACCTCTGTTAGATCCAAAGGAACTGTACGATGAGTTAGTAACCTACCGTGAAATGATCCGTCCATATGTATGTGACGTATCTGCATATCTGCACAATGCCATTAAAGAAGGCAAGAAGATCCTGTTAGAGGGACAGTTAGGTTCCTTAAAGGATCCGGATCACGGAATTTACCCAATGGTAACTTCTTCCTCTACACTGGCTGCTTACGGTGCTATCGGCGCAGGTATCCCACCATATGAGATCAAGGATATTACTACTGTTGTTAAGGCATACTCCAGCGCAGTTGGCGCAGGCGCATTTGTCAGCGAGATCTTCGGTGATGAAGCAGAAGAGTTAAGAAACCGTGGCGGTGACGGCGGCGAGTACGGCGCTACTACCGGACGTCCAAGAAGAGTAGGCTGGTTCGATGCAGTTGCTACCAGATACGGCTGCCGTATCCAGGGCGCTACTGAAGTGGCCTTCACAGTATTAGATGTACTTGGCTACTTAGATGAGATCCCGGTTTGCATTGGCTATGAGATCGACGGCGAAGTGACCAGAGACTTCCCAACTACTGCAAAGCTTGAAAAGGCTAAACCGGTATTTACCAAGCTTCCAGGCTGGAAGACAGATATCCGCGGAATCAAGAACTACGCAGATCTTCCAGAGAACTGCCGTAAGTATATTGAGTTTGTAGAAAAAGAGATTGAAGTACCGATCACAATGGTATCTAATGGCCCAGGCCGTGATGATATTATCCTTAAATAAATGAACGGAAAAAACAGGCGTATCCGAAAGATCAGGATGCGCCTGTTTTTTAATAACATTCTATAACTCCCCCAGCTTTGCCAGGCTGCGCCACTCCTTAGGTGTGACGCCGGTACACTTTTTAAAAATAGAGATGAAATAGCTTACATCGTTGTAGCCTGCTTTGGCAGCAATATCATTGATCCGCATATCCGTAAGCCGTAAAAGCTCCATGGATTTTTTTAAACGCAGGTCTAAAAGCAGTTCGCTGAAGGACTGTCCTGTATTCTTTTTGATGAGGCGGGACAGATAAGCGGCGCTGTAGTTCATAGACTGGGCCAGCATATCAAGAGAAACATTCTGCTCCAGATTCTGTTCCAGATAATCAGTAATGTGTTCTGCAATCCCGTCTCCAAAAGAACTGGATCCTGTCTGGATCAGAGACTCTAACAGGGAAAGAGATTCTTTGGACAGTGTTTCCATACTTTCACAGCGGAATAAATGTTCGATAGCATCTTATTCATTTTCAGAACTGTTAATATAACTTTCGGCAAAACGGTATGTAAGCACAACAAGATTGATCAGCGTTTTTTTAATATAAGAAAAGTCACCGTGGGCAGACTGGAGCAGTTCATCAAAAAACTGCCGGAAGGTCTGTTGTAATTCTTGTTTCTGATTCTGAACAATACATTTCTGTATTTTCTTTTCATACATGGTCAGATTGAAAATATCATGATCCTGTTTTTTCTGTATTTCCGAATACATGATCAGGGAATTTCCACCTAAAGCGCTCCGGCAGTTAAGGGCCTGGACAGATTGCTTTTTTAACTGATGAAGCATAAAAATATCAGAACTTGGAAGGCTGATGCCAAAAGAAATATGGAACCCCAGTTCCTGCAGCGTTGTCTTCTGGAGCATTTCGCACAGGTGTAAAGAGGCAACCTCACAAAATTCAGGGGAATGCTTTGCATTAAAACAAAGGATACAGCTGATAATATCAATACCCTGGGCAAGATAAACTTCCGGTTCCATTCCATTTAACAGCTCTTTGATCTGGGCATAGAGGGCAATATCTAAGGAACTTCCGGGAAAGTCACTTTGGGTGGAAATGACCACATAAAGAGCATCCTTAATGTTGCAGGCAGCTATTTTTTCTGAATAATCCCCAATACGTCCCTCTAATAGATCCTGGTAGATCTGCTCTGTGAGAAGAGGAGAGATGAGCTGAAGCTTTTCCTGGATGTATGTCTGCTGTCTGCGCCTGCTTTCCAGGTTATCTAAGGAATGGATACAGGAAAGGAGGGCGGATTCAATATCTTCAAATCGGAATGGCTTTAAAAGGTACTGGCGGATTCCAAGTGATAAAGCCTGTTTGGCGTATTCAAATTCTGCATAGCCGGTTAAAAGTATGATCTCTGTTTCCGGGGATCGTTCTTTTACAGCTTTGGAAAGCTCCAGGCCGTTCATCCCCGGCATACGTATATCGCTGATCAAAATATCCACTTTTTCTGATTCCAGAGTATGCAGTGCATTTAAGCCGTTTTCTGCAAAGCAGGTCACACAACACTGGTGATCAGACCATGGAAATGTTTTTAAACTGTCAAGTACGATAGGTTCATCGTCTGCGATCATTATCTTATACATACATATTTCCTCAAATTCTTTACTGCTTTTCTTTTTCTGCCTTCTCAACATGAAGAGGCATGCGGATGATAATAGTGGTTCCTTTTCCTGGATCAGACAGGATCTTTAAGCCAAAATCCGTTCCATACAGAAGCTGGAGCCGTTTGTGGACACTGGAAAGTCCAAAACTGCCTTTCGTGCCTGGAGGCGGATCTAAGGCCTTTTCTATCTGGGCCCGTGTCATTCCCACACCATTATCATGGATCATAAAGAGGACGGTTTCTTCCTCATCATTTAAGATCCCGCTTATTTTTATAGTACCGTTTCCATTTTTTTCTTCCAGACCATGGATAAAGGCATTTTCCACAATAGGCTGAAGAATAAGTTTGGGGATCATAACAGGCATAAGTGCCGGTTCTACAGCAATATTTGCCTGTATTTTATCCCTGAAGCGGGCTTTCTGTATCTGTATATAATCACGGATATAAGACAGTTCCTGGGAAACAGTTATATAAGGATCAGTGTTTCCCATAGATGCACGCAGGAGAGAGGCCAGAGAATAGGTAGTATCAAAAATAGCATCGTTGCCTGCAAGTTTTGCCTGCCAGCAGATGGTATCTAAGGTATTATAAAGAAAATGTGGATTCGTCTGTGCCTGCAGGGAAGCATATTCTGCTTCCTTGCGCAAAAGCTCTGCCTTGTATACAGTCTGGATCAGGGAATTGATCTTCTGGATCATGTGATTAAAACCGGTATTTAAGTCGTTAAATTCATTTTTTGAAATGCCTTCTGCCAGATTAACGGAGAAATCGCCTTCTGAGGCTTTTTTCATGGCAGCTGTTACTGTATGGATTTTTTCAGCAAAAGAGCGTGAAAGCCTGTAGGAAATAAATATTGCCACAGCAGATACTAAAAGTACGCCTGTAATAACAGAAAGAGCCAGTTTTCGTACCTGGGCATGCAGGTCAGAAACTGAAATGATCCCCAGGGATTTCCAGCCGGTCTTAGGAGAAGTAGTATAAAAATACTCATAATCCACAGAGCCGATCTTACGGTTAAAACATCCATTTGTGCCGGTAAGAAAAGGATCAAGATCTGTAAGGAAAGAAGGATCCACTTCTTTGATATTAATAGGCTGGTTTTTGGAATCTAAGATAAGGGCAAATCCTTTCTCATCAAAATGGATATTCTTTACCAGATTGTCAATATAGCTGCTGTAAAGCGAAATATATAAGATACCCATATGATGAAAATTTCTGGTACTTTCAATAGGACGTATCATCTGGATGATCTGTTGCCTGGTATCACCGCGCCAGGTAATGTCGTATATATCAGTCAGGTCAGAAGCCGGGTAAAACAGATCCTCTGTATCCGGATCCAGCCTGGCAGGTACACGAAAAAGAGTATTATTGTCTTTGATCGAAGCAGCGGGACGGATGGTAATATCCCGCATGGATGCATAGTCATATGTAAGGATCATATTCTTTTCCAGCTGATAGCTGTCCACCCGGCTGATAGACTGTCCGTTTGACAGATTTTCCAGTGCATTCTGGATATAGTTATTATAAGAAATGGAAAGAGAGGTATTTTCAATCTGTACTAATAACTGATCCAGGTTGTCAGACAACTGCTGGATGGATTCTGCTGCATAGGAACTGGATTTCTGGTTGATGATCCGGGAAGCTAACAGATAACACCAGGAGGAGATCACAGAAAGCGGGATCACAGTAAAAATAAGAAACCAGATTAAAAGCTGTTCCTGGATTTTGCGGTTTTTCATTTTATGCCCTCCTGTCATAGTCATAGAAAATTTCCAATTTAAGAATAGCACAAACAAGAAAAAAAGTATGCAGGTTTTTCATAACGTGTCATATTACCCATATTATATCAGATTCTTTATATTGTTTTTAAATCCATGGATATGATACCATAAAGTCATCAGAAATGAAGCAAATAAAAGAAAAAATGAAGTAAAAAGCAAAAACGAAAGGAAAACAGGAAGGAGAAGAAGTTATGAAAAAAAGGAATTGGGTGATCATGATGTCAGCAGCGGCTCTTGCTATGGCAAGCGTGACCGGATGCTCTTCACAGAATGGGGGAGAAACAACTGCCAAGGTGGAAAATGCAGGTGGAAGTAAAGATGGGGCTTCTGCTGATGGGGTAAAGGAGATCACTATGTGGTATCAGGAAAATAAGACCATGATACCTGCTTTTGACCAGAGAGTAGAAGATTTTAACAAGAAATATGAAGGGAAATATCATCTGACCATTGAGTATATTCCAAGAGGTTCTTCTTATGCTTATGAGGATAAGGTAAACTCAGCAGCTGCAGCAGGAATTCTTCCGGATCTTCTTTCTTTAGACGGTCCTAATGTTTCTAACTATGCAGCAAATGGAATTATTGTTCCGATCACCAGTTACGTGTCCGAGGACAGCAAAAACGACATGCTTCCATCTACAGTATTACAGAATACATACAAGAATGACATGTATGCAGTCAGCTTTAATGAAGCAGTCAGTCTGTTCTATTACAACAAAGATGTATTTGAGGAACATGGCTTCCGTATTCCGGAAGGAATTGATGATGCTTACACACTGGATGAAGTGTATGAAATGGCAAAAGAAGTTTCCACTCCTGAAATGGTAGGTATTAAGATTATCATGGATAAGGGTGAAGGAATGATTTACGGTTTATCTCCATTATTTGATTCAGCAGGTGCACCGTTAGTCAGTGAAGATGGTTCAAAGGCAGATGGCTACATCAACAGTGAAAAGAGTGTAGAGACCGCTGCAAAGCTTCAGAAATTCTTTGATGAAAAACTTGCAAATATTGATCCTACTCCTACTGAGTTCCAGGATCAGAAGGCAGCTATGTGGATCGCAGGCAATACGAACCAAATGGTTCAGTTTGAGCAGTTCCCGGATCTGCATTGGGGAGCAACTTATCTGCCAAAAACAGGCGATCATGTAGTTTCCAACTGTGGAAGCTGGACACTGGGAATTTCTAAAGACTGCAAGGATCCGGATGCAGCTTATGTGGCACTGGAATTCATGACTAATTCTGAATCTACCAGACTTTACGGTGAGGTAGGAGGATATCCGCCTGCAAGAAAGTCTGCTTATGAAAATAATACCCAGTGGGATGAATATCCATATAGTCTTGCAAAAGAACAGCTTTTTGAGGCGGCTGTTCCAAGACCAAAGACACCAGTTTACACTGTATTGACTTCCAAGTTTGCAGAGGCAATGTTAGACATTTTTACCGGTTCTGACGCAAAGGAATCTCTGGATGCAGTGGCATCTTATGTAGATGATGAATATGCAAGAGTGCAGGATTCTATGAAATAGCAAGTATGAAATAGCAGTAAATGGGATGCCTTCTAACAAAGAAGACATCCCATTCTGGTAAAGAGCATTTGTAAAGGAGGAGTATTGTGAGATATAAGATCGATTCCGGAAACAGTACCAGAATTAATATTACAGGAAGAAGAACAGGGGAGCGGCCGGGCTGTGTTCGTATCTTCCACAAGGGACAGCTGTCAGAGGAAGCATATTACAAATTTTCCGGTTTTGAAACTTTTTTATTTATCTGGGAAAAAGAGCAGGAATATGAGGTGGAGATCTGTGAACTGGAGGTTTCTTTAGCCTATTCTTACTGCCCGGACTGTGTGCTGGAGCAGGGAGTAAGATTTATAGAATTTAAAGATAAGGCGTATTTTTATACAAAAGATAATTTAAAAGATGCGCTGACGCAGGATTACAGAAATACTTTCCATTTTTCTCCTTATAAAAACTGGATGAATGATCCAAACGGTCTTTGCTGGTTTAAGGGATATTATCACCTGTTTTATCAGTACAACCCTAATGGTCAGGAATGGGGAAATATGCACTGGGGTCATGCAGTGAGTAAAGATCTTCTTCACTGGGTACATCAGCCGGTTGCAGCTTATCCGCAGATCGAGTTAAATGGCTGTGAAGGAGAATACAGGGGCGGAGCTTTTTCTGGAAGTGCAGTGATCGAAAAAGATGTGATACATTTATTTTACACCAGGCATTTCGGAAAAACAGACCGCAGCTGGCAAAGACAGTGGCAGGTAACAAAACAAAGCAAGGACGGCGTTCATTTTACTCATGAAGAATGTGCTGTGTGGGGAACACCAGAAGGTGTTACCTGGCATTTCAGGGATCCTAAGGTTGTTCAGATAGAGGATAAGTGGAATATGATCATTGCAGGTAGCTGTTATGACCGTCCAGCAGTATTCCGTTATGAATCAGATGATCTTAAAAGCTGGAAATATGCCGGGATCTTATATGGGGAAACAGATCCCCAGTACGGTATTGCAGAGTGTCCGGATTTCTTTTATTTAGATGGAACATGGGTTTTGATCGTCAGTTATATTTATGCAGACGGGCGTAAGGATGGACGAGATGTAGTATGGTATACAGGAACTTATAAAGATGGAAAATTTGATCCGGAAAACAAGGGCCTATTAGATGAAGGAAAAGATTATTATGCTCCGCAAAGCTTTGAAGTGGAAGGAGAGCGTATAAGTGCCGGATGGAACTGTCACAGGCTGGGGCAGCATATAGCACAGCCGGGAAGTGCCAACGGTAGCTTAAGTCTTCCGAGAAAATTAGCAGTAAAAAATGGAAAACTATACTCACAGGTAATCCCACAGATCCAGGAACTTTTTACAGAAAAAGCAGAAAACGGGCCGTATTTCCTTTCAATGAGAAAGACAAAAGAAATAAAGGAAAGTACAGTTCTTTCTCTGGCTGGATCACTGGCAGGAAAGGTAAATCTGTATATTGGTGAAACTGCTTTAAAACTAACTCTTGAAAAAGAAGATGCAGATGCAAAAGAGCAGGCACTTCCATTTGTATGCCAGATACAGACAGATCATCCGGTAGAAGAAATAACTGCATATGTAGATAAAGCGATCATAGAGCTGTTTATCAATGGCGGCGAACAGGCATGTACAAGAAGATTTTATCTTCCAAAAGCAGTTTTAAGACCTGTAGCAGAAAAGACAGGTGCATGGAGTATTGATATAAAGGGAATGAGATCCATCTGGTGATTCCATCCGGTAAAAGAAGGGAGATATTATAATGAGGGGCAGAAGAAAAAGCTATGCTTACTTTTTCATCCTTCCAGGCTGTCTGATCCTGCTGATGTTTACCATCCTGGCAGCGGCTCTGGCATTTGGATTTAGTTTTATGGATTTTAACCTGCTGCGGCCAAAGGATGCAGCCTTTGTAGGATTTGAAAATTACATCCGCCTGTTTCAGGATGCCAGTTTTTTAAAGGCAATGAAAAATACACTGTATTTTGCAGTTATTGTAGTTCCTTATCAGGTTACACTGGCATTTGGTCTGGCACTTTTAGTACGTGAAAATATTAAAGGCATTGGGATTTTCCGGTCTGCCTATTTTTCACCGTTAGTAACATCTATGAGTGTTATCGCTATCCTGTGGACCTTTATTTACAATCCCAATCCAACACAGGGTCTTTTAAATGCTATTTTAACAAAATTCGGGCTTCCGGCCTGCGATTTCCTGCGAAGTGCTGATACAGCCATGAACTCCATTATCTTTATGTCAGGCTGGCATGCAGCAGGACATCAGATGATGATCCTTTTGGCAGGTCTTCAGGCAATCCCGGAAGATCTTTATGAAGCAGCTTCCATTGACGGGGCCGGTGCATTAAAAAAGTTTCTTTATATCACAATTCCAGGTATTAAAAATGTGCTGATCTTCGTAGTTATGATGACGACGATCGCTGCCATGAAGCTGTTTACACAGCCTTACATCATGACTAACGGCGGTCCAAAAGAGTCTACTATGACACTGACCTATTATCTGTATCGCCAGGGCTTCCAGTACCGTAATATGGGATATGCTTCTGCAGTTTCAGTTATTTTCTTTATTGTAGTAGTAGGTATTTCAGTTGTAGTAAAGAAGCTTATGAAAGCAAGATAGGAGGATAAACAGATGAATAAGAATAAAAAATATTTTCTGATCTATGTAGTCAATATCCTTCTGGGACTTTTGTATATTTCTCCCCTGATCTGGATGGTGGTATCTGCATTTAAACCGGAAAACCGTATTTTTGCAGATATGTCCAAAGGACTGGCAGCCTTCTGGCCTGCAGGAGCGACCTTAGATAATTTTAAAGAAGTCTTTGTACGAAGCAACATGCCCCGCTATATCCTGAACAGTGTTACTTATGTTACGATCCTTGTGTTTTTAAGCATGGCAGTAAACTCTGCCTTTGGTTATGCACTTGCAAAATTTGAATTTAAGGGTAAAAATGTGATCCTTACAGTGGTATTATCTTTGCTGGTACTGCCGTTGGAAAGTATTTTGCTATCTTTGTTTTTCATTGTAAATAAGCTGGGATGGGTGGATTCCTATCTGGCACTGATCATTCCTTTTATTGTAAAATGTTTTGACGTATACCTGTTCAGGCAGTTTTTCCTGGATGTGCCGGATGATCTGATCGAAGCAGCAGAGATTGACGGAGCCGGACCATTTAAAACCTTTTTACAGGTCATCATACCGGTATCCAAGCCTGTTTTTGCTACTGTCTTTATTCTGGATTATGTGGCTTACTGGTCCGACTTTATGTGGCCGCTGCTTGTTATCACTGATGCAGGAAAAAGAACGGTACAGCTTGGTATCCAGACATTCTTTACAGAACCTCCGGTTTATTATGGTCCTATCATGGCTGCACTGACTATTGCATCTGTGCCTATGATCATTATGTTCCTGTTTTTACAGAAATATTATGTACAGGGAATTTCTACCAGTGGTATTAAAGGTTGATATTATCAAAAAAGTTAAAAAATATAAAAAAGGTCTGCTGATGATATTCTATCAAAAGCAGACCTTTTGCATTAAAAATTATAAATAAATTCAGGATCTGGTACACTGTTTCATAAATAACTGGCCGGCATTGCAGACAATGGGATGGTTGGTTATTTTTTTAATGATGTATCATTACTGTCATCTTTTTTTAACACCCGTGTCATCAGTCCCATAGCATAAAACAGTACGGAAATAAACACGATAGAGAAAATAACTGCCATCAGCTGATTGGCCGGGGCACCGGTTATTGCAAGTACAATGGCTGCAACAAAAAGGCCTGCTAATAATATTACCATAAGGGCAGCTGATATCCGTTTTAATTTCTTCATGGATTTTTATAACTCCTTTTTATTCTGCCAGTTCTTCCCATTTCTCATAGAGAACTTCCAGTTCTTTCTGGATGGACTCTTTCTCTTTGTTCAGTTCCATAAGGCGGGAAACATCGGTATATACATCTTCCTGGGAGAGGAGCTCATCGATCTCGCCATCCCTTGTTTCAAGCTCATGGATCTTATCCTCAATTTTTTTAAGTTCATTCTGGCGTTTGCGAAGACGGGCCTGTTCTTCTTTCTGGGCTTTCCAGTCTATTTTTCCGTCAGCAGGAGAACCGGCAGAGGAGGCGGTCATAGCTGTCTGGGAAGTACGGTTTGAAGATATGCCGGAGGCAGTACTGGCTGCCTGCGGGCTGTTTGTACCGGTTGGATGGTTAGCTGCAGTCTGGGCCATCTGCCTAGCGGCAAATGCAGCTTCTACATCCTCTTTCTTTTCCAGATAGTAGTCATAATTGCCGATATAGTTGATAAATGAACCATCCGTCAGATCCAGGATACGGGTAGCAGTACGGTTGATGAAATAACGGTCATGGGATACGTACAATACCGTTCCTGTATAGCGGTTTAATGCGCTTTCCAGGATCTCCTTGGAAGTAATATCCAGATGGTTGGTAGGCTCGTCAAGAAGCAGGAAATTGGCATCAGAGAGCATTAATTTCGCAAGGGAAACACGGCCTCTTTCACCGCCGCTTAAGTCACGGATCAGCTTAAATACGTCATCTCCTGTAAACAGGAAAGCAGCCAGTGTATTGCGGATCTGGGTGTTGTTCATGTTTGGATAGGTATCCTGGATCTCCTGGAACAGGGTTTTATCCATATGCAGTACCTGATGCTCCTGATCATAGTAGCCGATATGCACCTTGGAACCTAAACGGATCTGACCGGAATCAGCAGGGATAATGCCATTGATGATCTTTAAAAGAGTGGTCTTTCCGGTACCATTATTTCCAATGATAGCAACACGTTCCCCCCGCTTGATCTCAAAGTCCACATTGGTAAATAAGGTCTGTGTGTCAAAGGATTTGCTTAAATCTGTAACGGTCAGAACATCATTTCCGCTGACCACATCCGGCTCTAAGCGGATATCCATAGAATCATTTGCCTGGGTAGGCTTTTCTAACCGCTCGATCTTATCCAGCATTTTTTCACGGCTTTCTGCACGTTTAATGGATTTTTCACGGTTGAAAGATTTTAACTTGGCGATAACAGCCTCCTGATGGCGGATCTCCTGCTGCTGGTTTAAATAGGCACGGATGGCAGCATCGCGTAGCATGGCCTTTTTATCGCTGTAGGCAGAATAATTGCCTGAAAATACAGTACAATGCCCCATGTCCAGCTCAATGATCTTTGTTACCACACGGTCCAGGAAATACCGGTCATGGGCAACGATGATCACAGCACCGCTGTAGTTTCTCAGATAAGTTTCTAACCATGCGATGGACTCCATATCCAGGTGGTTGGTCGGCTCGTCAAGGAGCAGGATGTCCGGTTTGGTAAGGAGCAGTTTGCCTAAGGAAACACGGGTCTTCTGGCCGCCGGAAAGAGCAGTGATGGGTTTGGAAAACTCATCCTCTGTAAATCCAAGTCCCTTTAAAACGCCGGTGATCTCGCTCTGATAGGAATAGCCGTCTGCCATTTCAAATTCATGGTTTAAACGGCTGTATTCAGAAAGCTTGGTCTCTAATTCATCACCGGAAGCGGATTTCATTTCCAGTTCCAGGCTGCGAATGCGGGCCTCCATCTGGATCACCGGCTTTTTCACCTCTAAAAGTGCATCGTAAATAGTCTCGGCTCCCTCTAAGTCCTGGTGCTGTGCCAGATAACCGATGGAAGCACCTTTCGCCCAGGTAACAACGCCATCATCAGCGTTCAGTTTTCCGATAAGCACTTTTAAAAGAGTGGACTTGCCGGCACCATTAATGCCTACAATGGCCGCCTTTTCGTGGTCTTCTATATGGAAGGAAACCTGCTTTAAAATGTCATTTTCCCCAAATGACTTGCAGATATTGCTGCAGGATAATATCATGATAAACTCCTTAAAAACGTAGTAAAAATGTAGTAAAATTAAGTATTTTCCCGACAAAATGAGCCGGTTCGCACCAAACAGTATAATATAGGAAAATAATTTTTTCAAGAACATACTGAAAAACAGATTTGACATTTATTTAACGTCTGATTATAATGGATACTAGAGTTATCATACCCCGATAATGCAAGGGGGTGAATCATGAGCAAGAAGGAGAGGGTTAAAATGGAACGCAAAGAGATATCAAAAGCAGTAATTTCAAGACTGCCCAGATATTATCGCTACCTTGGCGAGCTGATCGAGGAAGGAGTAGAGCGTATTTCTTCTAATGAACTGAGCAGCAGAATGAAGGTAACGGCGTCTCAGATCCGTCAGGACCTTAACAATTTTGGTGGCTTTGGCCAGCAGGGCTACGGATATAACGTAAAATATCTTTATTCAGAGATCGCAAAGATCCTTGGAATTGACCGTCAGTACAATGTGATCATCGTTGGTGCAGGTAATCTGGGACAGGCTATTGCCAATTATACGAATTTTGAACGAAGAGGATTTGTTATCAGAGGAATGTTTGATATCAATCCAAAGCTGATCGGACTGGTGATCCGCGGTATCGAGATCCGTTCTGTGGATGATCTGGAAACCTTTATCAGGGAAAATAATATCCAGATCGCAGCACTTACCATTCCAAAGACAAAGGCTCCGGAGATTGCTGACCGTCTGATCAAAGCCGGTATTAAGGCTATCTGGAATTTTGCACACACAGATCTGGTAGTGCCGGATGATGTAGTAGTAGAAAACGTACATTTATCAGAGAGCCTGATGCGTCTGTCTTACCGCGTATGCAACATGCAGGAGAAGCCTGATGCAGAAGAGACTAAAAAGGAATAAAGAGAGTAAACGTGATGATACTGGGAGTAGGAACGGATCTGGTAGAAATTGACCGTATGAGAAAGGCCTGCGAAAAAGAATATTTTGTGTCACGCACATTTACAGAGGCGGAAAGCCGGCAAGCAGGAGGGTCTGCCTCTAAACTTGCCGGCTCTTTTGCTGTAAAAGAGGCGGTAGCCAAAGTGTTCGGGACAGGTTTTCGTACCTTTATGCCGGGAGATATTGAGGTTTTGCGGGATGAACTGGGAAAACCCTATGTACGTCTTTATGGTGGAGCTTTAGAACAGTTTGAAAAAATGGGAATGGAGCAGATCCATGTTTCTATTTCCAATACAAATGGACTGGCAATGGCTTTTGCAGTAGGAGAAGGAAGAGGAGAGCAGAAAAAATGAGGACTCTTTTATTAGGAAGAAAAATGAAAGCAACGGATGCCAAAACCATTCAGGAGATCGGTATTCCGTCTATGGTATTAATGGAACGGGCGGCTATGGCAGTGGCTGCAGAGGCAGAAAAGGCAGCAAAAAAAGATGAGATCGTCTGGGCTGTGTGCGGCAGTGGCAATAACGGAGCAGACGGTATTGCAGCGGCCAGAATGCTCCATTTAAAAGGCTATCCCGTATGCATTTATATGGCAGGGGATGAAAACAGAGGAACAGTGGAATTAAAAACACAGCTTTCCATTGCCCGAAAACTGGGAATTTCTGTAAAACCATGGCAGGAGATCGAGACAGAAAAGAAAGGAAAACACTGTTGCGTTATCATTGATGCAGTATTCGGAGTAGGTCTTGGCCGTCCGGTAGAAGGAAATTATAAAAGATGTTTAGATGACCTGAACCAGATAAGAGAACAGGAGCATACTTTCTGTGTGGCAGTAGACATTCCTTCCGGTATCCACGCAGATACAGGCGCTGTTATGGGAACTGCTTTAAAAGCAGATGTGACTGTGACTTTTGGCTGGGAAAAAATGGGAACTGCCCTTTACCCGGGAAGAAGTTATGCAGGAAAAGTGCTGGTAAAAGATATCGGCTTTCCTGAAATGGCATTAGAAGGGGAAGAGGAAGAAGGCGGCAGACCGGAACGGGCTTTTGCCTATGAAAAGAAAGATCTTTGCCACATTCCTGAAAGAAAAGCAGACTCCAACAAAGGAACTTTTGGAAAAGTGCTGATCGCAGCGGGAAGTGCAGGTATGTGTGGTGCTGCCTATTTAAGTGCCCTTACTGCCTACAGAGCAGGAGCCGGACTGGTAAAGATCCTCACAGTAGAAGAAAACCGTCCCATCCTTCAGGGACTCCTTCCGGAGGCGATCATTGCATCCTATACTCCGGATCAGCTTCTTCAGGGAAGAGAAGAATTTAAAGAAATGATCGAGGAACAGATGAAATGGGCAAGTGTAGTGGTTTTAGGACCGGGACTTGGAAGTGAGCCTTATGTAGAATATCTGGTAGAGGATATACTTACCAGTGCCTATGTTCCGGTGATCCTGGATGCAGATGGGTTAAATACCATTGCATCCCATCCTTATCTTACTTCTTATTATACAGAAAATATTATCATTACCCCACATCTTGGTGAAATGGCAAGACTTACAGGACAGACCATCAGCCAGCTAAAAGAAGATCTGGTGGGAGCAGCCAGTGCTTATGCATCCCGGTATGGAGTTACCTGCGTATTAAAGGATGCAGCTACGGTAGTTGCAGGCCAGGAAGGCGGCCTTTATATTAATACCAGCGGCTGCAGTGCCATGGCAAAAGCCGGTTCCGGGGATGTGCTTACCGGTACGATCGCGGGACTTTTAGCAATTGGCATGGAAGAGGAAGAAGCAGCCCGCATGGGTGTGTATGTTCACGGTCTGGCAGGAGAGAAAGCAGCCGGGGCAGGAAGCCACAGTCTGCTGGCCACAGAATTATCCCAGGCAGTAGGGGATGTTATGGACGAGGCAGTGAGACGCAATGGGTAAACCGTACCAGTTGCAGCAGAATAAATATGTTGGCAAAAACTGATTGAATGACTGGGAAACCTTCTTGAAAAATGCGGCGTATGGTGTATAATTAAAGCTTAGCGCACTTTAGTGCGTTTTCAGAAAGAGATCGTTTAGGAAGGCATGAATACGCCGGGAGGAAATAAAACATATATGAGACCTTACAGCAGAGTATATGCAACAGTAAACCTGGATGCTGTTGCTTCTAATATGAGATCCATGCGGGACAATCTGCCTGCATCTACCCTGATCATGGGATCGGTGAAAGCAGATGGCTATGGACATGGAAGCGTTCCTGTGGCAAAAACCATTGAACCTTATGTGTTTGGATATGCAGTAGCTACTATTGATGAGGGCATCATCCTTCGCAGACATGGGATCAATAAGACCATCCTTATTCTGGGTGTGACCCATGAGTCACGCTATGAGGATCTGCTGCGCTACGATATCCGCACTGCCATGTTCCAGTATGAAAAAGCAAAAAAACTGTCAGACCTGGCATTAAAACAGGGCAAAAAGGCAGTGGTGCATCTGGCACTGGACACAGGTATGAGCCGGATCGGTATGAAAGCAGACAGAGAACATGCAAAAGAGGCAGCAGCCATTGCAGCCTTAGAGGGCATTGAAGTAGAAGGTCTGTTTACCCATTTTGCAAGAGCAGATGAGACAGATAAATCCGCTTATGAAGAGCAGTACCGCCGTTATAAAGAATTTTTAGGCTACCTTAAGGAACTGGGGGTAAAGATCCCGATCCGCCACTGCTCCAACAGTGCCGGTATCGTTGAGTCATTAGAGTCCAATCATATGGATATGGTAAGAGCCGGTATTGCCATTTATGGCATGTATCCTTCTGATGAGGTAGATCATAACAGCGTAAAACTGACACCAGCTATGGAGATCAAAAGCTGCATTACCTACATCAAGGAGATTGAAGCCGGTACAGCAGTCAGCTATGGCGGCACCTTTGTGGCAGACCATACCATGAAAGTAGCAACCATTCCTGTAGGTTATGGAGATGGTTATGTCCGTTCCCTTTCCGGAAAAGGAGATGTGCTGATCCACGGCAAGAGAGCAGCTATTTTAGGCCGTATCTGCATGGATCAGTTTATGGTAGATGTAACAGATATCCCGGATGTACAGGAAGATGATGAAGTTACCCTTTTAGGCAGTGACGGGGCTGAATGCATTACGATGGAAGAACTGGCAGAAAAGTCCGGCGGTTTCCATTATGAAATGATCTGCGATATCGGAAAACGTATACCGAGAGTTTACTTAAAAGACGGAAAAGTAGTGGGTACCAAAGATTATTTTGATGATGTATTTAAGGGATTTGAGTAATTTTCAGTAGGTTACAATAAGTTTTTTAATATTAAATTCGTGATATACGGGTAAACAGGCTCCGGAAAGCATTTCTCCTCATATGATAACAGTAGTGTATACATTTTAAAAATGTGTCAATACTAAGGGTAAGAATATGACGGAGAGTGAAGGCTGTGATCATCAGACGCGGAGATATTTATTACGCAGATCTAAGACCTGTTGTAGGGTCTGAACAGGGCGGTGTGCGGCCGGTCCTTATCATCCAGAATGATGTGGGAAACCGGCACAGTCCGACAGTGATCTGCGCAGCGATCACATCAAGGATGAACAAGGCGAAGCTGCCTACCCATGTAGAATTAAACAGGGGAAGCTGTGACATGATACGGGATTCCGTGATCCTTTTAGAGCAGGTCAGGACCATTGACAAGCAGAGGTTAAAGGAGAAGATCTGTCACATTGACGGAGAACTGTTACAGAAGGTAAATGAGGCATTAATGATAAGTCTGGAACTGCATACATAGGCTGTGAGTGGTACAGTCCTGCTTTTCCAGGCTGTTCTTATGTAAAGACAACAACAGATAATGGAGATAAAAATGGGAGGAATATTAAAAAGTACCTGGGAAATGCTTCATGACGGGCGCTTCTTAAAAAAGGCACTTATGATCGCATGCCCGGTGGCACTACAGGGAATGTTAAATACCATTGTAAATATGGTAGATACCCTTATGATCGGAGGACTGGGATCAACAGCGATCGCAGCCGTTGGACTTGCAAATAAGGTGTTTTTCGTGTTTTCACTGCTGGTTTTTGGAATTGTCAGCGGCGGTGGTATTTTAGCAGCCCAGTTCTGGGGCAGCGGTGATGTGAAAAATATCAGGAAGGTTTTAGGACTTTGTGTGATGCTTGCTATGGTGGGAGCCATGTTTTTTGTGGTCCCGGCCCTTACGGCTCCCAGAATGGTCATGAGGATCTTTACCACCAGTGAGGGAAGCATTGAACTGGGGGCAAAGTATCTTCGGATCGCAGCTTTAAGCTATCCGTTTATTGCGCTTACCAATGTATATGTGGCAATGCTTCGCGCTACCAATAAAGTAGTATTTCCGGTGATCTGCAGCTGTATTGCCATTGTTGTTAATATCTGCTTAAACTATGTGCTTATTTTTGGAAAGTTTGGCGCACCGACCATGGGCGTAGCCGGTGCTGCCTGCGCTACACTTACTGCCAGATGCATTGAGGTGACTCTGGTACTTTTCTATGTATATGGGAAGAAACTGCCTCTTGCCTGCGGACCGAAGGGAATGTTTGGCTGGCATAAGGCGTTTATCACTCAGTTTTTGGAAACATCCGCCCCAGTCATTGCAAATGAATTTATGTGGGGACTGGGCACTACCATGTATTCCCTGGCGTATGGACGTATGAGCGATGACGCAGTGGCAGCTATTACTATTGCAACCACCATTCAGGACATTGCGGTGGTATTATTCCAGGGCTTAAGCGCAGCCACAGCAGTTATCCTGGGAAATGAACTTGGTGCTGGTAAGTTAAAACGTGCAGAAAAATATGCTACCCAGTTTTTTATCCTGCAGTTTATTGTTACTATAACAGCAGGGGTGTGTCTGATACTTGGAAGGTGGAAGATCATCGGTATTTACAGCATTACACCGGAAGTAGCCATGGATGTAAGCCGGTGTCTGCTGGTATTTGTTGCTTATATGCCTGCAAAGATGTTTAACTATGTAAATATCGTAGGTGTACTGCGAAGCGGTGGTGATACCAGGATGTGCCTGTTTCTGGATACCAGCGGTGTATGGTGCATTGGAGTTCCGCTGGCGTTTTTAGGCGCATTAGTATGGCATCTGCCTATTTACGGGGTCTATGCCCTTGTTATGTCAGAAGAAGTTTATAAGCTGATCCTGGGCTATATACGCTACCGTCAGAAAAAATGGCTTAAAAATCTGGCGATCCAGGTCTGATTTTATCTTGTCAGATAAAAAAAATCGTGTTAGTATAGAAAAGATGTAATATCAGAGATGATATTGTAAAATTTCGTAAACGAAAGAAACAAGAAATAAAGAAAGGGTGTTATACCAATGTCAGGACATTCAAAATTTGCTAATATCAAACACAAAAAGGAGCGTAACGATGCTGCTAAAGGTAAGATCTTTACTGTGATCGGCAGAGAGTTAGCAGTAGCTGTAAAAGAGGGCGGACCAGATCCGGCAAACAACAGCAAGCTTCGTGATGTTATTGCAAAGGCAAAAGCAAACAACATGCCAAACGATACCATTGACCGTGGAATCAAGAAGGCAGCAGGCGATGCAGCTTCCGTAAACTACGAAACACTTACATACGAAGGCTACGGCCCAAGTGGTGTTGCTATTATCGTAGATACTCTGACAGACAACAAGAACCGTACTGCAGCAAATGTCAGAAGCGCATTTACAAAGGGCGGCGGCAACGTAGGAACTCCAGGAAGTGTTTCCTATATGTTCGATAAGAAGGGTCAGATCATCATCGACAAAGAAGAGTGCGAGATGGATGCTGACGAACTGATGATGGCTGCATTAGATGCGGGCGCTGAGGACTTCTCCGAGGAAGAAGACAGCTACGAAGTAATCACTGCACCAGATGATTTCAGTGCAGTACGTGAAGCATTAGAAGCATTAAAGATCCCGATGATGGAAGCAGATGTTACCATGATCCCACAGACATGGGTAGAGCTTTCCAATGAAGATGATATTAAGAAATTAAACCGTATCCTGGATCTGTTAGATGAGGATGATGACGTTCAGGCTGTATATCATAACTGGGATGAGTGATTAAAAACGTTTTAGCACATATAAAACTCTTTCCTGCCGCAGGCTTTTTGCGGTGGGAAAGGGTTTTTTGCGCCTGTGGCTGCACTTGACAATGACTGGTTTTTCCTATATAATACACTGAATGTGTGGGGTATTTTAAGAGATACTGAAGACATTTTTCGTGAAACAAAAACAGGGACATGAAAGGTGCAGATAACGCATAGATTGCAATGGGCAGATTAAAAGATGCCCCTGAATGCATGTTGTAAGCAAATAGCAAAAGGAAGGAAGCAGGAAAAATGGCAGACAAGAAACACATTTTGACATATGCCGGACTGAAGCAGTACGAGGATGAGCTGCAGAACCTGAAGGTAGTCAGAAGAAAAGAAGTAGCTCAGAAGATCAAAGAGGCAAGAGAGCAGGGAGACCTTTCCGAGAACGCTGAGTACGATGCAGCAAAAGATGAGCAGAGAGACATCGAGCTTCGTATTGAAGAGCTGGAAAAACTGTTAAAGAACGCTGAAGTTGTTGTAGAAGAAGAAATCGACGTAAACAAGATCAACATCGGCTGCAAGGTAAAACTGTTGGACGTAGAATATGACGAGGAGATGGAATTCTATATCGTAGGTTCCACTGAGGCAAACAGCCTTCAGAACAAGATCTCCAATGAAGCTCCTGTAGGACGCGCTCTCATCGGCAAGTCTGTAGGAGATGTTGTAGACGTAGAAACACAGGCTGGAATTATTCAGTACAAGGTACTGGAGATCCAGAGAGTATCATAGTTAAATTTAAAACTTTATCACAAAGGAGCAAAAAAACGTGGGAGAGCAGCAGAAGTCAAATCAGACAGAGCAGGATTTAAACCATGTACTGAAGGCACGCCGTGACAAGCTGGCAGAACTTCAGGCAGCTGGAAAGGACCCTTTCCAGATCACAAAATATGATGTAACTGCCCACAGCATGGATATTAAGGAACATTATGAAGAGTGGGAAGGAAAAGAAGCAAGCATTGCCGGACGTTTAATGTTTAAGCGTGTTATGGGTAAGGCTTCTTTCTGCAACATTCAGGACCTGAAGGGAAATATCCAGGTTTATGTGGCAAGAGACAGCATCGGTGAAGATGCATACAAAGATTTTAAGAAAATGGATATCGGTGATATCGTAGGCGTAAAGGGAAAAGCATTCACCACAAAGACCGGTGAGATCTCCGTTCACGCAGACGAAGTGACCCTTCTTTCCAAGAGCCTTCAGGTTCTTCCGGAGAAGTTCCATGGTCTGACTGATACAGATATGCGTTACCGTCAGCGTTACGTAGACCTGATCATGAATGCAGAAGTAAAGGATACTTTCGTAAAACGTTCCAAGATCTTAGCTGCGATCCGTAAATACTTAGGTGGCGAAGGCTTCATGGAAGTAGAGACTCCTATGCTGGTTGCAAATGCAGGCGGCGCTGCTGCAAGACCATTTGAGACCCATTTCAATGCTCTGAACGAAGATCTGAAGCTGCGTATTTCCCTTGAGCTTTATCTGAAGCGTCTGATCGTAGGCGGTCTGGAGAGAGTATACGAGATCGGCCGTGTATTCCGTAACGAAGGTCTTGATACAAGACATAACCCGGAATTCACCCTGATGGAGTTATACCAGGCATATACTGATTACCACGGCATGATGGACTTAACAGAAAATCTGTACCGTTTCGTTGCACAGGAAGTTCTTGGAACTACCAAGATCGTTTACAATGGCATTGAAATGGATCTTGGAAAGCCATTTGAGCGCATTACCATGGTAGATGCTGTTAAGAAGTATTCCGGTGTAGATTTCAATGAGATCCACACTCTGGAAGAAGCAAGAGCCGTTGCAAAAGAAAAGAATATTGCATTTGAAGAGCGCCACAAAAAGGGCGATATCTTGAACCTGTTCTTCGAGGAATTCGTAGAAGAACATCTGTTACAGCCAACCTTTGTTATGGATCATCCGGTAGAGATCTCTCCATTAACAAAGAAGAAACCGGAAAATCCAGACTATGTAGAACGTTTCGAGTTCTTCATGAACGGCTGGGAAATGGCAAATGCTTACTCCGAGTTAAACGACCCGATCGATCAGAGAGAGCGTTTCAAAGCACAGGAAGAACTGTTTGCTGCCGGTGATGAAGAAGCAAACCACACAGACGAAGACTTCTTAAACGCACTGGAGATCGGTATGCCTCCTACAGGCGGTATCGGTTTCGGTATCGACAGAATGTGCATGCTGCTTACCAACTCTGCAGCTATCAGAGATGTCCTGCTCTTCCCAACCATGAAGACACAGGGCGCTGCAAAGAATGAAGCAAACAATGCAGCACAGGCAGCTGGTGCAGCAGAAGCAGGCGCAACTGCTGGTGACAACAATGGTTTCTTTACACCAAACGAGAAGATCGACTTCTCCAAGGTAAAAGTAGAGCCATTATTTGAAGAGCAGGTTGACTTTGAAACCTTCTCCAAGTCTGATTTTCGCGCTGTAAAGGTAAAAGCCTGCGAAGCAGTAAAGAAATCCAAAAAGCTTCTTCAGTTCACTCTGGATGACGGAACCGGCACAGACCGTACCATCTTAAGCGGTATCCATGCTTACTACGAGCCAGAAGAACTGGTAGGGAAGACTCTGATCGCCATCACCAACCTGCCACCAAGAGCCATGATGGGAATTGAGTCCTGTGGTATGCTCTTAAGTGCAGTATGTGAAGAAAACGGCGAAGAGAAGCTGAATCTGCTGATGGTAGATAACCATATCCCGGCAGGTGCAAAGCTGTACTAATCATACAATAAAGCAATTTGTGCAAAACGTGTATAAAAAACAGGGGGCTGTCGCACTAAATGAAAATTAGTGTGGCAGCACTTTTTTTGAAAAAATTTAAGAGCCCGGCTTCGAAAAGTCGGGCTCTTGGTGTAAAATTAATGTATGACCAAACACATTAAATTACAGAAAGATTATACCGCATCTTGCCTGTACTATCAAATTAAACTTCCTTTGGATATCGAAAAAAACATTCCATCAGATGATCCGGTCCGCCTGCTGAGTACTTTTGTGGAGGGAATGAAGCTCTCAGATCTTTATAATACTTATGGAAAGATCAAAAAAGATCAGGTTTCGCCGAAACAGTTGTTGAAAATCGTTATCTATGCAGGAATGAACCGGATCTATTCCAGCCGCGATATCGAGAAATCGTGTAGACAAGATATCAATTTTATGTATCTTCTGGAGGGAAAGCCGTTTCCGAATCATGCGACTATTGCGCGGTTCATCTCACTGCATCTGTCCCAATGTTCCTCAAACATTCTCGCAGAAGTTTCAAATATCTTATACGAATTAGGAGGAATTTCTGGAAGACATATATTTATTGACGGCACAAAAATTGAGTCAGCTGCTAACAGATATACATTTGTCTGGAAAAAGGCCGTTACCAAAAATCAGACAAAACTGTTTGCAAAGATTATAGAAGACATCAATGGAACAGCGTAATAAAACACTGTATGTTTCAAAAACCATGAAACAGAAAAGGGCAGAAGATTTTGAACGCATAACCAGCCCATACGGAATTCAACTTAGAGTGAATCGAAGTATACAGGCAGAAAGGTCCTTCGCTTCTGTAAAACAGGATATGGAATTCAGACGATATATGTACCGCGGAAAAGAAAACGTCACTGCACAAAGTGTCATTCTTGCAATCGCACACAATATCAATAAACTACATAATAAAATACAGTCTGAAAAAACAGGACAGCATCTGTTTAGGCTGAAAGAAACAGCATAAATTTAGATAATTCAAAAAAAGAAAAAGAAATCCCAGGCTTTCTTCAAAGAAGGTCTGGGTAAGTATGCTCAAAATCAATAACGGGTAGAGAAAAGAGCTAATTCTAACTATAAAGTCTTACTTTTCGGGGTCACCTCATAGAGTTTAATCGGAGAAGTGCATTTTTCTACATTTTTTTATAGGCGTTACCCCATTCGACCATTGAGTCGAGAATAGGTTTCAGAGTAAGTCCAAGTTCGCTGAGACTGTACTCAACTCTTGGTGGAACCTCCGGGTAAACTGTGCGAATAATGAGACCATCATTTTCCATGGAGCGCAAACTATCGGTGAGAACTTTCTGACGGATTCCTTCAAGATTTTTCTTTAATTCATTGAATCGCCAAGGGCGTTCCAGCAAATTTCGGATAATCAGTAATTTCCATTTACTGCCAATGAGCGAAACTGTGGTTGCAACCGGACATTCCGGTAATTCTTCTTTTGTTAACATGTGATCGCCTCCGTATATAATATCCTTTTTTATTGTTATATTTAATTTTAATCTAACAATAAAAAAGAAGCAATAGGTTACAAAAAAGTAACTAGGGTTACCTTTTTATGCCTATGTAATAAAATTGTGCGTACTTTTGCCGGTTAAAAATTCTTGATATTATAATCTTGCAACAAAGATAACAACAAACAAAAATATCAGGAGGTAACAAAATGGCATTATCAAATCTTTTCGGATGGAAAAAATCAGAAACAGAAGCTGGTTCAGCATGCGGAGCAGCGTGTGGAGCAGCAGACAAACCAGCGGAGAAACCGGCAGCATGCGGAACAGCATGTGGAGCAGCAGACAAGCCGGAAGGCTCAAATCGTCCGGGGGACGATTGCTTTGAGCGGACCGGAGCGGAGCGTAGACAACCAGCAGCGTGCGGAACAGCATGCGGAGCAGCAGACAAACCAGCAGAGAAACCGGCAGCATGCGGAACAGCATGTGGAGCATCTGACAAGTAAAATAAGTTAAGGAAGGAGTTGGATAGGATGAGTCAGTATTTTTCTTTTCAGTGGCATATTACAGATGAATGTGATCAGCGGTGTAAGCATTGTTATATTTTCTCAGGCGAAGGCTGTAAGGAATTAAAGTCTATGACATGGAAGCAGATGACAGAGGTAGTAGCAAACTGTGAAGATTTCTGCAAAGTATATGGCAGAGTGCCATATTTTTATATTACTGGCGGAGATCCTATCCTTCATCCGGATTTTTGGAAATTAATGGTATTGCTGAAATCGAAAAAGATACCTTTTACCTTAATGGGAAATCCATTTCATTTGAACGACGAAATTTGCAGAATGTTAAAGGTTTGTGGTTGTGAGAAGTATCAGATGTCCCTTGATGGAATGAGAGAAATTCATGACTGGTTCAGAAAGCCGGGAAGTTTTGATCTGACGATTGAGAAAATCGGATGTCTGAACAGAGCAGGAATAAAAAGTGTAGTTATGAGTACGGTATCCAAAACAAATATGGATGAGATACCGGATATTATTGATGAAGTTGTAAAAGCGAAAGTAAAGGTTTTTGCATTTTCGCGCTATGTGCCTACAGGTGGTGAAGTTGACACAAGCATGACACCGGAAGAGTACAGAAAACTTCTGGAAGTCTGCGATGCAAAGTATAAGGCATATGAAAAGGCAGGATGCGAGACCTATTTCAATAAAAAGGATCATTTGTGGACGCTGTATGAATATGAAACAGGACAGTTTAAGCTTCCTGAGAGTATAGAGGCAGGAATGATCTATGGTGGCTGCAACTGTGGAAATTGTCATATTACCATATCTTCTAATGGAGATATTATGGCATGCAGAAGGGTAACTGACAGTAAAGTGGCCAATATTTTTGAAGACAGACTGGCAGACGTCTGGATCTGTCAGATGGAAAAATACAGAGATTACGATAAATTTGTAAAATGCAGCAAATGTGAACTTAAGGCATGGTGTCGTGGATGTCCGGCAGTTGCCAATGGAACAAGCGGTAACTTTTACGGGGCGGATCCGCAGTGCTGGAAGACAAGAAATGAGATTACCGGGGAGGTGCTATCATGTTAATGGATATTATCAAAGCAAGACATTCCATTCGGAAATATACCGGTGAGCAGATAAAACGTGATGACCTGGAAAAGATTCTGGAAGCCGGAAATTTTGCACCGAATGCCGGAGGCGGACAGAGAAGTATGATGGTTGCGATACATAATAAGGAACTGGCAGCTTACGTGGGAAAGATGAATATGGCAGATTTTGACCGTTCACACCTGGCAGGAAGCTTTGTATCAAAGGAACAGCCAAGTACAATTGATGATCCGACCATAAAAAATGGATTTTATGATGCACCGACAGTTATATGCGTATTCTGCCAGAATAATTTCCTCTTCAAGACAGCAGATGCCTTTTGCATGATGGAAAATATGATTCTGCAGGCAACAGAGCTTGGAATTGCATCCTGTATTATCTCAAGGGGCTATGAAACCTTTGATTCGGAAGAAGGAAGAAGACTGATGAACGAATGGGGAGTGCCGGAAGAATACGCATGCCAGGGATTTGTTATATTAGGATATATAGACGGGGAACAGCCGAAAAGTAAGCCAAGAAAACCGGGAAGAATTAAAATTGTAGAATAGGTGGAGAACAGATGGATTTAGCAACATGTCTGAAAAAAATGAAGTTGGTGGGAGTGCTTGCATTCGCAACAGTGGACAATGAAGGGGCACCACAGATACGGAATATCAGTGCGATTCATTATGAGCCGGATGCACTCTATTTTTTCACCGCCAGAGGTAAAAATTTCTGTAAAGAATTAATGGAAGATGGCAGGGTTCAGATTCTTGCTTATACTAAATACAAAGAAATGATTCGTTTGTCAGGAAAGGCTTACACAGTAGCGGAGAATGAGCAGAAAAAATGGATGGATATCATTTTTGAAGAACAGCCATATCTTGCCAATGTATATCCAGGGGATACAAGAGAAATCGGTATTATTTTCTGTATTGATCAGGCGGAAGTGGAGTATTTTAATCTTGGCGTAAATCCAATTTTCCGGGAGACATATATTCTGGGAAATGTAAGTGTGAAAGAAAAGGGATATTACATAACGGAATCCTGTATCGGCTGTGGCACATGTATGAAACATTGTCCACAGAAATGTATTGAGAAGGGGACACCTTTTGTCATCCGGCAGGAGCACTGTCTGCACTGTGGAAGCTGTTATGAAAAATGTCCGGTGAAAGCGGTGATCAGGAAATGAATCAGGATGACAGAAGAAAATATTTAATTGAAGGATTGTTGAAAGAGCGGCCGGAATATGAGAACATGCAGATTCCATCAGATGCAGGCAAGCAGAAAATACTGCTCCGATCGCTTATGAATATAAGAATGCCGAAGAAAATGGATTATGCATTTTTGCAGATTCAGGATGCGTACCTTTCGGAAGAAAATGAGAAGAAAGGGATTGTCACATTGGCAGATATCAGGGAGGCACAGCCTGATCTTTATATCTGGAAGGGCGATATTACAAGACTTAGAGTGGGAGCAATCGTAAATGCAGCCAACAGCGGCATGACAGGCTGCTATCAGCCCTGCCATAATTGTATTGATAATTGCATTCATACCTATGCAGGAATTCAGCTTCGAAACTATTGCAATAATATGATGATAGAACAGGGACAGGAAGAACCGACAGGGCAGGCAAAGATCACCCCGGCATTTAATCTGCCCTGTGATCATGTGATTCATACAGTTGGCCCAATCGTACAGGGAAAGCTGACAAAGGAACATGAACGTTTACTGATATCCTGCTATGAATCGTGTCTTAGGATAGCTGATGAGAATGAGGTAAAGAGTATTGCTTTTTGTTGTATTTCAACCGGTGTGTTTATGTTTCCGAATAAAAGAGCTGCTGAGCTTGCAGTACAGACAGTAAAGCAATATAAAGAAAAGACAAAATCAAAGATAAAGGTGATATTTAATGTTTTTAAAGAGGAAGATGAACGACTCTACAACCAGTTACTCAGATAAGATATTACAGATAAAAGAAAAAATTGAGGAAGCAGAAGCAGTTGTAATTGGGGCTGGTGCGGGATTTTCCACATCAGCCGGTTTTGTGTATAATGGAGAAAGATTTGAAAAATATTTTTCGGATTTCAGAAAGAAATATGGATTTTCCGATATGTATTCAGGAGGCTTCTATCCATATAAAACATTGGAAAAACACTGGGGATACTGGTGCAGATATATCTATATTAATCGATATATGGATGCACCAAAACCGGTATATCAGAACCTGTATGATCTGGTAAAAGAAAAAGATTATTTTGTACTGACGACAAATGTGGATCATTGTTTTCAGAAAGCAGGATTCGCTAAAAACAGAATCTTCTATACACAGGGAGATTACGGCTTGTTTCAATGTAGTGAGCCTTGTCATAAAGAAACCTATGACAATGAAGAAATCATAAAGAAAATGGTGCTGAGTCAGGGATTTCAGATGAAAGACGGGGAACTGCAAAAACCGGAAGACGGAGAAATAAAGCTTACGGTTCCGACGGGTCTGATTCCATATTGCCCGCGCTGCGGTAAGCCGATGAGTATGAATCTCAGATCTGATCAGACATTTGTTGAAGATGAGGGATGGCACTGGGCAGCAGAACGGTACGAGAAATTTATACAGGATCATAAAAAGCAGAAAATAGTGTTTCTTGAACTTGGTGTAGGATATAATACCCCTGGTATTATAAAATATCCGTTTTGGCAGATGACAAACACATTTCAACATGCATTTTATGTGTGTCTGAACCAGGGTGAAGCATATGCACCGGAAGAAATAAGGAAAAAATCTGTCTGCATGAATGAAGATATTGGAGAGATCCTGAAAGAACTGTAGACTTGTGATAAAGGGCGGCTGTGAACAGAGTGAATAGTGACAAGAGAGGGGATGATAAAATGATAATACAAACAGGAATGAGAACAGATATACCTGCATTTTATTCAAAATGGTTTTTGAATCGGATAAAAGAGGGATATGTATGCGTGAGGAATCCCTATAATCCAAAACAGGTGACGAAATACAGCCTTTCACCAGAAGTTGTGGATCTGATCGCATTCTGCACGAAGAACCCTCTTCCAATGCTGCCGTTTCTTGATGAGTTAAAACCGTATGGTCAATACTGGTTTGTAACAATTACACCTTACGGACGGGATATTGAGCCAAACGTTCCGGATAAAGAAACTGTGATGGAAGGTTTTAAAGAATTGTCGGATGTCGTGGGCGCAGACAGTATGGGATGGAGATATGATCCGATTTTTATAGATAAAAAACATTCTGTGGAGTGGCATATATCTGAATTTGAAAAAATGGCTGAAATTCTTGCTGGATACACAAAGACTTGTGTAATCAGCTTTATAGATATTTATAAAAAGGTGGAACGCAATTTCCCAGAAGCAAAATCGGTACGGGCAGAAGACAGGGCTGTGATAGGAAAAGCATTTGTAAAAATAGCGTCAAAGTATGGAATGGTGTTAAAGCCTTGTGCAGAAGGAGAAGATCTTGCAAAATATGGTGCAGATTGCTCCGGATGTATGACTGTTCATACATTTGAGACAGCTCTCAATAGCAGACTGGAAGTTCCAAAGAGAAAGAAAAATCAGAGAAATGGGGAATGCGCATGTCTTTTGGGGACAGATATAGGTGCCTATGATACTTGCGGACATTTATGTAAATACTGTTATGCGAATGTAAATCCGGTTTTGGTCAAAGAAAATATGAGAAAGCATAATCCGGACTCTCCGTTTTTAATTGGTGGATATCGTTTATGATTATTACAGCAAGGATTTGTCCGTGAAAGTTAAGACCGCAAAGTATCAGAAGATGAAGCAAGGAAAATATCTTGGTGGTCATGTGCCTTATGGCCTGATGAAGGACCCGAAGGATAAGCATAAGCTGATTATTGATCCAGAGGCGGCAGTAGTTGTCAGGGAGATATTTGGTATGGCTATTGCCAAGATGCGTCTGATTGATATGGCACGAACTCTGAATGAGAGGGGTGTTGAAACACCGGGGCAGTACTACAGACGCAAGCATCCAGGGACAAAGAAGTTTGTTAATTCTTCTGATAAAGCTTGCTGGACACATGCCAATCTCCGAACGATATTGAAGCAGGAAATGTATTATGGCGCTATTGTAGGTCATAAAAGGCAAGGAATTGGTGTTGGATGCAAGCATACTGCATCAGTACCGAAAGAAGAGCAGTTTATCGTGGAAGGTAGGCATGAGGGAATTATTACTAAAGAGGATTTTCTGAAAGCACAGGAAATCTTTTGCGAGATTGGTGAAATGAAGAATGTTATTCCAAAGACATATCCTCTTTACAGGAAAGTTAAGTGCGGTATCTGTGGAAGGGCAATGAGTTATAAGACATATTCTCGTAATGGAGTTAGCTACAGGTATTTTACCTGTCCACATGCAAAAGAGCAGACAGGCGAAGATGGATGCTGCAAGCGGTATGTTATAGAAGATAATCTGAATGAGATAGTATGGTCTGTGATAAGGCAGCTGCTTGCTATGACAGATGCCTTTAAGCAGAAACTGGACAAGCAGAATAATGTCAGCAGACAGGACAATCTGATTCTGGCCGAAAAACTTGCCAGGTTGCAGCAGGAAAAGGAAAAATGCGAATCAGACAGATTTGTAAATGTGGATCAGTTTATGGTGGGGCAGTTGGATAAAGAAATGTACCAGAGAAGAAGAGCAGATCTTGGTAGGTTGGCTGAAAAACTCGATGCTGATATAGCAGAACTGGAGCAGAAGCTTAAGGCTGCAGAAACCATGAAGGATGACAGCTTATCACAAGCTCTTGGTGTGATGAAGAAGTATTCCGGAGCGGATGAACTGACACAGGCAATGGTGCAGGAACTGATTGAGAAGGTTGTTGTCATGGATCTAGAGCATGTGGAGATTGTTTGGAAGTTCAAGGATGAGGTTAGGAATTTTATAGGGATTTGAGTGTAGAAGCCGGTTGGATGATGAGTCTGATCGGCTTCTTTTCATTGAAAAAAGAGTGGGTTTGATGTACGATTAATTATATGAATAAGGTAACTTGTTTTCGGTAGATAACTGGAATTACGGTAAATAATAATACCGAACTGGACATAAAGGCAAAGTGTATCGAGCAAGGAAAAACCAGGTGCAGATTGCAGAAGGAATTGATAATACAAAAGCCTATGTGAATCATATTATCAAAAGGACTGATAGTGTTGTTAATAAGACCTTTGCGCAGATGATGGAATAGCTTGGGTATGACATAGAGATTATATATGTGAAAAGAAAAAAGGTAATATTTATATAGGAGATGGCATGGCGAATATTAATATTTTTTATTCATGGCAATCGGATTTGCCAGGGGCTGAAACAAGAAATTTTATCCAAAGTTGCATAGATGCTGCAGTTAAAACATTAAAGGATACAGTATATGTTGAGGCTAATAGAGATACAAGGGGGAATTATGGAAGCCCGGATATTACAAATGTGATTTTTGAAAAAATACAACAGTGCGATATTTTTGTTGCAGATGTAAGCATAATTAATTCAGAACATTATGAATTAAATGAAAATGGAGAATATGTACAAATACAAAAATTATCACCTAATCCGAATGTCCTTTTAGAATTAGGGTATGCAGCTGGTGTAATTGGCTGGGAGAATATAATTTGTATAGCAAATGAAGATTACGGAAATGCAAACTGCATGCCGTTTGATTTAGAACATAGACGATTAACATTTTATACACTCAATAACAAAGATAAAGCTGTTGTAAGAAAAAATATCAGAAATATTATCGCGGATACAGTGATGAATGTAATAGAAAATGGAGTTAGACCTAAAAATGGAATGGCAGCATATAGAATAGGATCTTATGTTAATGGGGAAATTGTATCAGACATTGTGAAATATAATCCTATAAACAGTGATTACTTAAAGAAGAATTATGATGCATGGATTAAGAAAATAAAAAGCCTTGTTGATGAAATTAATACTATAAAATTATCCTGTGGAACTACAGAAATATCGGAAAGTGATGATATTACTGAACGACTAACAAAGCCGAGGAAGAAAGAAATCTCAGAAGAAAGTAAGATTTTATACAATAGTGTTTTGAATGATGCTATGGGCTTTGTACCAGCACCTGATTTTTGGAATCTGGGAGACCTAAAAGTCAAAGTGGATTTGATGGATAAAAAAACAGAATATATTGGTACTGAAGAAGAACAAAGAAAAATCAAGTTGATTGAAGATTTGCAATGTTATCTGTGTAAATTACACATGCAAAAAATGTATTGGAGTACATTTGAACCATATATCATTGTTCCATTGGCTATAGCCAATATTTCTACAGTAAATGATACGCGAATTTCACTTTATTTAAAAGTCGAGAATGATAGTGCTATTATTATAAATGCAGATAGGAATACTATTAATCCGGAACTAAAAGGTGTTGAAGGGATGCTATATGAGGAAATCAAATTTAAGGAAGTCTTGATGATGCCAACAGATGAAAATATTGGATACGATGAGGATATTTCATATAGCATTAATGATAATATTGCTAACGCAAAGCATTATTTTAATTATTCTCCTTTCGGGAACAATGCACCACAATATGATGCTAGTGATTATGAGAGGGAGATACAGAAATATTTTGCGACATCAATGGAAAATGCAGATAGTACATATGAATTTTACATACGTAGTTTACAGCCAAATGAAAAAGTATGGATTGGTCCGGCTTTGTTATTAAAACCAATGAAGGATGAGATAGAAATTACTTATATTTTAAGGTCTGATAAAACAGATGGTACAATCTCAGGCCAATTGTTGATAAGAAATTAAGGTTGTTCTCTGCCATCTAAAATATGGCAAAAAAAATTGTTAGACCTATCTTGACATACGCTGATGAAGCCCATCATGTTCCTGCAGATACATATCAGAAAGTAATGAAACATTTCACTCCAAAACTTTGGCTTGGAATGACTGCAACTCCGGATAAGCGAGATGATAATATTGAAGGCAGAAATGTTTATGAGCTATTCGATCATCAGATTGCATATGAGATTCGATTACAGCAGGCAATGGAAGAAAATCTCCTTTGTCCATTCCACTATTTTGGAATCACGGATTTAGCAATTATTGGAGATGATGAAGAAGCTAGTCGTGACTTTTCCGTGCTTACCAGTGATGAACGAGTAAAGCATATTATTAATGAAGCGGATTATTATGGATATAGTGGTGACAAGGTTAAAGGGCTGATTTTCTGTAGTAGCATCAAAGAAACGGAGGAACTATCAGAAAAATTTAATCATATGATCAATCCGTCTACAGGACAGAAATTTAGAACGATTGCGCTGAATGGAAGTGCCTCTGAACAGGAACGACAGAATGCATTTGAGAGACTTGCCATGAATAAAGAAGATGCAACAGCAGATCATGAGCCATTGGATTATATTTTTTCTGTTGAAATACTAAACGAAGGTGTAGATATTGTTGAAGTCAATCAGGTTATTATGCTTAGGCCAACACAATCGCCAATTGTATTTATCCAACAGCTTGGAAGGGGCTTACGAAAAGCATATGGAAAAGAATATGTGGTAATTCTTGATTTTATTGGAAACTATAATAATAACTTTATGATCCCGATTGCATTATCAGGAGATAGAACTTACAATAAAGACAATATCCGTAGATACATCATGGAAGGTGGAAGAGTGATTCCGGGGGCATCTACAGTGCACTTTGATGAGATTAGCAGAAAGAGAATTTTTGTATCTGTAGATAAAGCGAATTTTAGCGATATAAAGCTTATAAGAGAGAATTACACGAATCTGAAGAATAAACTTGGACATATTCCTAGATTACTCGATTTTGATGATTACGGAGAGATGGATGTTATCAGAATTTTTGATAATAACAGTCTTGGATCATATTACAAATTTTTAGTGAAGTATGAGAAAGAATACAAAATTCGTTTATCAGAAAATGAGGAGAAAGTAATCGAATTTGTTTCGAAAAAGTTAGCAAATGGGAAAAGAATCCAGGAACTTAGAATGTTAAAGAGGATGCTTGCATATGCAAGAGGAAGTTCAAAACTTGGTTTGTTTGCGGGTCTTTCTGAAGATATGAAGGAATATGGGAAAATTGTTAGTCAGAATCAGAAGGAAAACATAGTGAATGTTATGACGAATGAATTTCCTGCTGGTTCAGGAAAGAAGACATATTCTCAGTGTGTATTTATTGAAGATGATGGAACTGATTATAAGCCAACAAAAACCTTTATGCAGATGCTGTTAAATGATAAGTTTTATGAAATGCTTCAGGAACTTGTTGAGTTTGGTATTCGTCGTTATGAAAGAAATTATAAAAATACATATAAGCAGACGGATTTGGTTTTATATCAAAAATATACGTATGAGGATGTCTGCCGCCTTTTAAATTGGGAACAGAATGAAGTGCCATTAAATATTGGTGGCTATAAGTTTGATAAAAAAACGAAAACATTTCCGGTATTTATCAATTATGATAAATCAGAAAATATCAGTGACACTACTAAATACGAAGATCATTTTATACCGGGATCTAGAGATCGGCTGATTGCTATTTCAAAGTCAGGAAGAACTTTGAAATCAGAGGATGTGCAGAACTTTTTGAAGGCAAAGGAACGTGGCATTCAGGTAGAACTCTTTGTGAGAAAAAATAAAGATGATAAGATTTCAAAAGAGTTCTATTACCTTGGACATATGACAGCAAGTGGAAATACTAAGGAATTTACTATGGTAAATACAGAGAAGACTGCAGTAGAAATCGAGTGGATTCTAGATGTTCCAGTGCGAGAGGATATCTATGAGTATATTGTAAATTCGTAAATGGAGGAAATTATGAAAACAATAAGAGTGGTTGCAGCTGTTATAAAAGCTGTTAATAAAGACGGAGAACCAATTATTTTTGCTACACAACGAGGATATGGTGCGTTAAAAGACGGCTGGGAATTTCCTGGAGGGAAGATTGAAGTTGGCGAAACACCACAGGAAGCATTAAAGCGTGAAATTATGGAAGAGCTTGATACAGAGATAGAAGTTGGAGAATTAATAGATACGATTGAGTATGATTATCCAGAATTTCATCTTTCTATGAATTGCTTCTGGTGTGAAGTAATAAACGGAGATTTGGTGCTGAAGGAACATGAGGCTGCAAAATGGCTAACTATGGCTCAGCTAAATGATGTAGAGTGGTTGCCTGCTGATATTACATTAATAGAAAAGATAAGAAGTGTTTTGACGTAGATGAATCAAAAATAAAAAAGTGAGGTGGTGAGTATGGAAAAAGGTATTTACAAACACGCCGGAAAGATCAGAGATTATAACATAACCAAAAAAGAGTGGGTGCTTGATGGAGCAACTGTTATATATGGAAGTGCTTCAGAATTGAGAGCAACCCTTGAATATGATTTTTCACAGGAGAAAAATTTTAGTTATAAATATCTTTCGATGGACGAGATTATTCATCATCTTGCGGTATTTATTTCAAATTTATGGCAGATCCATATTTTTGGAGAAGGCAATACGAGAACAACGGCAGTGTTTTTCATCAAATATTTGAGAATACTTGGTTTCTCTGCAACCAATGATATTTTTGCGGAAAATGCATGGTATTTTAGAAATGCGCTTGTCCGTGCAAATTACACGAATCTGCAGAAAGGTATTCATGAAACAACAGAATATCTTGAAGTATTCCTCCGAAATCTACTTTTAAATGAGAAGAATGAGCTCCATAATCGCAATCTTCACATAAGTGGACTTTTAAATGAAGAAAAAGTGGACATTGGAAATGTAAAAGTGGACATTCAAAGTGCAAAAGTGGACATTGGAAATGTACTTTTCACAAAAAACAACGGTTTTTCAGCAAAAACGATTGCCCATATCCATAGACTCTTTGTAGAGTTTGGTTTTGATGAAGCATTTGGAAGAAGTGCAGTTATGGAACTTCTTGCGTTGAAAGGCTCAGGTGCTTCCAAACTTCTTTCTAATTTAGTGCAGGCGGATATTATTAGACCGGTACCTGGTTATGGAAAAGGAAAGTATAAATTTAAAAAAGTAATTTAAACGAAGTTTTAAAGGATATGATCATAAGACATTATTCGCAAGATATCCTGGGGACTTAATATTTTGCCGCAATATATCCAAACAAAATTGATATATTGCGGTAAAATGTTTATAATTTGCGGATATTGAAAGGGATATTGCAGTCGGCAGGATGATCTGCAATTAAAATACAAAAGGATGGGGCACACACAATGAACACAGCAAGCAAAACAAGAATGACAGAAGGAAGCATCTCCCAAAAGATCATCTTTTTTGCCATTCCACTGCTTTTAGGAAACCTGTTTCAGCAGCTGTATAATACGGCGGATTCACTGATCGTGGGGAATTTTCTTGGAAGTAATGCACTGGCGGCGGTCAGCTCATCCAGCAATCTGATCTTTTTAATGGTTGGATTTATTAATGGTATTGCAATGGGAGCCGGTGTTGTCATTGCAAGGTATTATGGGGCGAAAAACAGTGACAACCTGCACAAGGCGATCCATACCACAGTGGCTTTTGGTTTTGTGGCAGGAAGTGTGCTGACTGTAGTGGGTATGTATTTTGCGCCGAAGATCCTGGTTTTGATGGGAACGCCGGCAGAGGTGCTTCCTGAGTCAGTGGCATATTTTCGCACGTATTTTGCAGGCTCCCTTGGAGTTGTTATGTACAATATTTTTGTAGGAATTTTGCAGTCTGTAGGTGACAGCCGTCATCCGCTGATCTATCTGATCTGTTCTTCCTGCATCAACGTTGTGCTGGATATATTTTTTATTGCAGGTCTTGGCAAAGGTGTTGGGTCAGCGGCCCTTGCGACAGCTATTTCCCAGTTTACAAGTGCGATCCTTTGTATGATCCATTTGATACGGACAAAAGAAGAGTACCAGCTGCAGGTTGGTAAGATCCGTTTTGATGGACCGAGTTTGAGCCAGATCATTCAGAATGGTGTACCTTCCGGCTTCCAGAACTCTGTGATCGCTCTTGCAAACGTGTTTGTACAGTCAAATATCAACGCATTTGGAAAAATGGCAATGGCAGGCTGTGGCTCATATTCTAAAATCGAGGGATTTGTATTTCTGCCTGTAACCTGTTTTAATATGGCACTGACCACTTTTGTCAGTCAGAATTTAGGTGCGAAGCAGTATGACCGTGCAAAAAAAGGGGCATGGTTTGGTATCCTTTGTTCTATGTCCATTGCGGAACTGATCGGCTTTGCAATTTACGCAGTATCTCCGGTTCTGATCGCAGCTTTTAACAGCGACCCGGAGGTAGTCCATTATGGCGTTATGCAGGCAAAAACCATTTCGCTGTTTTATTGTGTGCTGGCTTTTTCACATTGTATTGCAGCTGTGCTCCGCGGTTCAGGAAATGCTTCTGTTCCTATGGTAGTTATGCTTTGCGTATGGTGTTTATTCCGTGTAAGTTATATTACAGTGGCAGTCCATTTTATCCCGGATATCCGTATGGTATTCTGGGCGTATCCTCTGACCTGGAGCATCAGTTCTGTTATTTTCCTGTATTTGTTTCTCCGTGGAAAATGGATCTATGGTTTTGAAAAAAATGCAAAGACCTGAATATCTGGATATAAGATATGAATGAAATTTATAAATAAGTATGTTATACTAACAGACAGGTTCAATATTCTATGAAACAGGATGCATGAAACGCGAATATATATAATAAAGGAAACAACAATACATGAGCAACCAAAGAAATATAATCGTCATCGGAGGCGGTGCCGCAGGTATGATCGCGGCTATTGCAGCAGCAAAGGAAGGCTGTGCGGTAAGCCTCTATGAAAAAAATGAAAAGCTGGGCAAAAAGATCTTTATTACAGGAAAAGGCCGCTGCAATGTGACAAATGCCGGTGATATGGACGAGCTGTTTGCAGCTGTGATCACCAATAAGAAATTTATGTTCAGCAGCTTTTACGGCTTTACCAATGAAGATATGATGCAGTTTCTGGAAGATGCAGGACTGCGCCTGAAAACAGAGAGAGGAAAGAGGGTATTCCCTTTATCGGATCATTCTTCCGATGTGATCGCAGCCTTAGATCGCACATTAAAGAAAGAAAATGTAAAAGTATATCTTCGCAAGGAAGTAAAAGGTTTAAACTTTATAACAGAAGAAGATAAGACCATCTGCAAAGGCATTTTCCTGGAAGAAAATGGAAAAAAGACAGCTGTGGATGCGGATTGCGTCATCGTAGCAACCGGCGGAATGTCTTATCCATCTACAGGATCCACAGGAGATGGTTATCAGTGGGCCCAGGCTGCAGGACTTAAGGTAACAGCCCTTTCACCAGCCTTAGTGCCATTTGAGACAGCAGAGCTTGAGATTGTAAAATCCCTTCAGGGCCTTTCTCTTAAAAATGTGGAAGCTACTGTATCTAACGGCAAAAAGGAACTGTACCGTGACTTTGGGGAAATGCTGTTTACACATTTTGGAGTCAGCGGCCCTCTTATGTTAAGCGCCAGTTCTTTCTGTGCCAAGGCCATTGCCAAGAACCTGTTAAAGCTGTCTATCGACTTAAAACCGGCTCTTACAGAGGAACAACTGGATGAGCGCATTTTAAGGGATTTTGCAGAGGCAAAGAATAAACAGTTTAAAAACAGCTTAAACCATTTATATCCTGCCAAATTGGTCCCTGTGATCATAGAGCGCAGTGGCATTGACCCGGATAAGCAGGTAAATGAGATCACCAAAGAAGAACGCCGCCGCCTGGTAGAAACTACCAAAGCGCTGACGTTCACACTGACAGGGCTTCGGCCGTTTAAAGAGGCTATTATTACACAGGGCGGCGTAGATGTAAAGGGGATCAATCCGTCTACTATGGAAGCGAAAAAGGCAGAAAATCTGTACTTTGCAGGAGAAGTCCTGGATGTGGATGCAGTGACCGGCGGATTTAATCTGCAGATCGCCTGGTCTACCGGCTGGGCAGCGGGAAAGGCGGCAGCGGAGAAGATACAGGAAAGCTAAACAAAATTAAATAAAACAGACAGATCGCCAGACAGGCGGTATTGCTATATGAAAGTTAAAGGAGAACACCCAGATGAACCATTTTAATATTGCAGTAGACGGACCTGCAGGAGCAGGAAAAAGCACCATTGCAAAGCTGGTGGCAAAGGAACTTGGCTTTGTATACGTAGATACAGGGGCAATGTATCGCGCTATGGCCCTTTATTTCTTAAGAAAGGGCGTAGATCCAAAGGCAGCAGAAGAGATCGAGCGCTCATGCCCGGAAGTAGATGTGACTATCCGTTACCAGGACGGTGTGCAGCAGGTACTTTTAAATGGTGAAGATGTTTCCGGCTTGATCCGTACAGAAGAAGTAGGAAACATGGCATCTGCAGTATCCGGCTATATGCCTGTAAGAGAAAAACTGGTAGAGCTTCAGAAACAGCTGGCAGCAAAGGAAAATGTGATCATGGACGGAAGGGATATTGGTACCTGTGTTCTTCCAGATGCACCTGCAAAGATCTATCTTACAGCTTCTGTAGAGGTAAGAGCAGCTCGCCGTTATAAGGAATTGTTAGAAAAGGGAATGAAAGCAGATTTAAAAGAGATCGAAAAGGACATTGAAGACAGAGATTACAGGGATATGCACAGAGAACATTCTCCGTTAAAGCAGGCAGAGGATGCAGTGTTGTTAGATACTTCTTCTATGACTCTGGCCCAGGTAGTAGAAGAGATTTTAAAGATCGTCCGTGAAAAGGGATACAAAGCAGACGGAGGACAGGCATAATGGAGCGCCAGGTCATTGTTGCTAAAAGTGCAGGTTTTTGCTTTGGAGTAGAACGGGCAGTAGCCCGGGTCTATGAGCAGATCCAGGCTGTAAAAGAGGGAAAAGCCCAGGGTCCCATCTATACCTATGGTCCCATCATCCACAATGAGGAAGTAGTCCGTGATCTGGAAGAAAAGGACGTCCAGGTATTAGATACGGAAGAAGACCTTGAAAACCTGCCGGAAGGTCAGGGAACCGTGATCATCCGTTCTCACGGAGTCAGCCGTCATGTTTACGATATCTTAAATTCCCGTGGGGTAAATGTGGTAGATGCCACCTGCCCTTTTGTAAAAAAGATCCATAAGATCGTAGATGAACATTCGCGGGCCGGAGAGGCTGTTATCATCATTGGAAGCCCGGTGCATCCGGAGGTGGAAGGTATCCGGGGCTGGGGCAATGGTGACACTGTTGTTGTGGAAAATGAGGCTGATGCAGAAGATTATAACCTTCCAGAGGGCAAAAAGCTATGTATCGTATCCCAGACGACATTTAATTACAACAAATTTCAAGAATTAGTTGAAAAAATTTCAAAAAAGGGTTATGATAGTAGTGTTTTAAATACGATTTGCAATGCAACACAGGAAAGACAAGTGGAGGCAGCCCGGATAGCATCTTCGGTGGAGGCTATGATCGTCATTGGTGGCAGACATTCTTCCAACACCCAGAAGCTTTACGAGATTTGTCTCAAGGAATGTAAAAATACATTTTACATTCAGACACTCGGCGATTTAGATCCTGACAGTGTATCTTCTGTGCGCAGCGTAGGTATTACAGCTGGGGCATCCACCCCAAAAAAGATTATTGAGGAGGTTCATACCAGAATGGCAGAGCAGAGTTTTGCAGAGTTATTAAAGGAAGAGGAAGAATCCACCAAACCAATACGTACAGGAGAGATAGTTACCGGTCAGGTCATCGAAGTTAATAAAGATGAGATTATTCTGAGCATTGCGGGCAACAAGTCTGAGGGTGTTATCACCCGTGACGAGTACAGCAATGACAATAGTGTAGATTTAACTACCAAGGTACAGGTTGGTGAAGAAATGGAAGCTAAGGTTATCAAGCTGAACGATGGTGTTGGCATGGTATCCTTATCTTACAAGCGTATGGCAGCTGACAGAGGCAACAAGCGTCTGGAAGAAGCATTTGAAAATCAGGAAGTTCTGACTGCGAAAGTAGCTCAGGTATTAGACGGCGGTTTAAGCGTTGAAGTAGAAGGCTCCAGAGTATTTATCCCAGCAAGCCTTGTATCTGATACTTATGAGAAGGATCTTTCCAAGTACGCAGGACAGGAAATCCAGTTCGTAATCACTGAGTTCAATCCTAAGAGAAGAAGAATCATTGGCGACAGAAAGCAGTTGTTAGTTACTGAAAAGGCTAAACTGAAAGAAGAACTGTTCTCCAAGATCCAGGTTGGTGATAAGGTAGAAGGAACTGTTAAGAACGTAACAGACTTCGGCGCATTCATCGATTTAGGCGGAGCTGATGGTCTCCTTCACATCTCTGAGATGAGCTGGGGCCGTGTTGAAAATCCTAAGAAGGTATTCAAGTCCGGCGATAAGGTAACCGTTCTGATCAAAGATATCCAGGGCGAGAAGATTGCATTAAGCTTAAAGTTCCCAGAGGCTAATCCATGGGCACATGCAGCTGAGAAGTATGCAGCAGGCAGCGTAGTAACCGGTCGTGTTGCTCGTATGACTGACTTTGGCGCTTTCGTAGAGTTAGAGCCAGGCGTTGATGCACTGCTTCATGTATCCCAGATCTCCAGAGAGCACATCGAGAAACCAGCTGATGTATTAAAGATCGGCCAGGAAATCGAAGCTAAGGTTGTAGATTTCAACGAAGATGATCACAAGATCAGCTTAAGCGTAAAGGCTCTTCAGGCAGCTCCTCAGAACGAAGATGTTGCTGACGTAGATATCGATTCTTACGCAAAGTAATAACTGAATGTAAATGATGAAAGGGCAGTTCCTTGCGGGGCTGCTCTTTTTGTTTTGCATTTTGGAAAAACAGCCGACAGCAGGTGCCGTCTCAGTGTTTCCTGAATGATTTCCTGTAAAAAGGGCATACTTCTTATAACAGACCAATGAAAATACATCACGTATTAAGGAGTATAGACCTATGGGAAAGTCAAAAAAGAAAAAAGAATTTGATGTCCATAATATGACACCGGATGAACAGTTAAAATTTGAGATCGCCCAGGAACTGGGATTAGATGAAAAAGTATTGCAGAAAGGCTGGAAAAGCCTTACTTCCAAGGAAAGCGGCCGCATTGGAGGGATGATCACCGGCCGGAAACGGCAATTAAAAGAGGAAGCATTGAAAGAAAGCTGAAAATCCAGTATACTGATACCAGAATGTAGGAAAAGCTGGTGATCAGAATGAAACTATATGTTCTGATCCGGATTTGATCCAAGAAGGTACAGGTAGCAGGATGAAATATGCAGTGATCTGTTTTACAGAACGAGGCGCCTGGGTTTGCAGGCGTCTTTTTCATAAATTAAAGGAAACGGGCGAAGAATGTGAAGCGATTATTCCCAAGCGTTTCTTAAGGGAAGAGTGGAAAAAAGAAGGACTGAAAGAACGGGAAGAAGAGTTTTTATCCCAATGGACAGGCAAGATGTTTGCAGAAAAGCGTGCAATGATCTTTGTAAGCGCCACAGGTATTGCAGTGCGGGCTATTGCGCCATGGATCAGGGATAAGATGACTGATCCGCCGGTAGTTACAGTGGATGAAGGAGCGCAGTTTGTGATCCCCTTGCTATCAGGGCATGTAGGCGGGGCCAATGAACTTGCAAGGCACATTGCAGACTGGCTGGAGGCAGTGCCTGTGATCACGACAGCAACGGATGTAAATGGGAAGTTTGCGGTAGATCTGTTTGCATCTGCCTATCATATGACGATCATAGACCGGAAAGAAGCGAAGAACATATCAGCAGCAGTATTAGAAGGAAAGCAGATCGGTGTTTTCAGTGATCTTCCAATAAAAAAATTGCCAGACGGCTTTGTGATGGATAGATGGTGTGAAGAAAATATTTGTATCACAGTAAAGGATCCTTCTTTTCCGGAAAAAAAAGCTTCTTATTTGCGTCTTGTTCCCAGGGCGGTTGTCCTTGGTGTTGGGTGCCGCAGGGGAACAGATCCGGAATTTATGAAAGAAAAAGTTTTTGCCTTATTAAAAGAACATGGGATCGATCCGGCCGCTGTGAAAGCTATTGCTTCTGTAGATGTAAAACAGGATGAACCTGCGGTATTAGGTTTAAAGCAGGTATTTGACGGAGAATGTTTACATCAACCCTGTGAGCAGCGTTTCTATACGCCAGAACAGTTAAATCAGGTTCCAGGCGATTTTAAAGAGTCTGCCTTTGTAAAAAAACAGATCGGGGTAGGAAATGTATGTGAACGGTCGGCCTGCGCAGCAGGTGGGAAATTGTTGGTTGAAAAACAGGCAGGCGATGGGATCACTTTAGCTGCTGCACTGGAATGGCAGGGTGAACTTGATTTTTCAAAAGGGTTTGGAACGACTGTGCGGGGGAAGGAATGTTTATGGGACCGAAATACTCAGTTTTATATTTTAAAGAAAATTTAATGCAAAGAAAGAACCAGATGAATGACAGGCTGCAGAAAATGTTGTTGAAGAAGTATGCTTTGACCAAAAATCAACGTTATCTTGCCTGGTTAGAGCAGCAGTCCCAGATGCATATTTCCACCATAGACAGTCTGGCATATGATCTGTTTAAACAGTTTGAAACCGATGTTGGTTTTGGAAGAGATCTGAGCATTAAAAATCTGGAAAGGGATAGAAAGTAAGTGAATACAAAGTATGAAAGACCGGAAGAGCTGTGAATGGGAGTCACAGCTCTTCCGGTTCTTATATTGTTATGCAGATAAAAAGATATTAATTCGATAATATCAACGTCCTAAGCCCATCCGTACTTGACGGCCCGTTAAACATATATAATGTATAAGATCCGCCGGTCTTTAACGCTGCTGAAGCTGCTGCAATGGCATTATTGTTGTTAAATGCATTGGTGCGGAATACGTAGATGGAATACCAGCCGGATGCGAAACTGGAGAACGGGGTTACTTCCTGGAAGCGGACGTTGGTGAAGGTGCGGTAGGAATTGCCGCGGTTTTCTAAAGCTACATCAAAAGGCCCAAGGTCCGGGGAAAGGTTGCAGGCACGGATGCAGGCAGTGCCGGATGGTCCGTTGCAGGAAAGGTCGGATATTTCCATCAGATCCAGCCCGGTGCTGGTATTGATGATCGCAACGGTAGAGGCAGAACCGGCACGGATGGTGATCATTTTCTGGATATAGATATAACCGTTAGTGCCGGATACTGTAACCGTCTGGAAGCCGGAGGCTGCCTGTACATAGCTGGTGAGATCCCCGTTATCCAACTGCTCTCCAATGCGCCAGTTTCCTAAAGATACGTTAAATGCCGGATAACCGGAAGAAGCATTTAAAATGCGTACCCGGCCAAGGCTTGAGGAGGTAGTGCAGTTGTAACAGGGGAAACTGATACCTGGGAGAACGGTAATGGAGCCATTAGACGGGAAGACAGGACGGTATACCGGTATCTGGGAATTCCCCGGCTGTCCCATACCGCCAGATGGACGGTTGTAATTAGGACCATTGTATACAGGTCCGCCCTCTCCTGGATTTGGCAGGGGGATAACAGGAACAGAACTCAGATCATCGCCGAACGAGCCGTTTCCGCCGGAGCCATTATCCATGGGATCATTATTCATGGAACCATCATATACAGGTCCGCCTTCTCCAGGGTCCGGCAGAGGAGTTACAGGAATATCTTCTTCATTTGTCTGAGCTGCTTTTACCATGGAAATGGCTTCAGAAGCAGGATTTAACTTAGAATTAGTCATAAGAACCTCACAATTATTCTTTCCCTATTAGTGTATTCTTAAAAGAAAAAATGGGTGCAGAAAGCCGTAAACAGCCAAACTGGCATTTCAGGGCCGGGGATGTCATATAATAAAAGGAAAAGGCTCCGGGAGAAACGGTATGAGAGAGGACAGAAAACGGGCAGCAGTGGAAGCTCTTGGTCTTCCAAGAGATGTAATACTGGGGGATGTTCTGCTCCATTTTACAGGTCCTTATGAAGTAGTAGCGGAAAATTTCAGGAGCCTTCTTATCTACACAGATACGTATGTGAAAATAAAGGCAGCAGGCTGTATGGTAGTGTTTAAAGGGCTTCATCTGGAGATAGAGACTTATACGGAAGATGCTTTAAAGATCAAGGGACAGATACGATCGGTAGAGTTTGATGATCTGTTATCAGAAAGGAGGGTGGAGGGATGATCCGGTATTTTTTTCGCCTTTTAAAAGGTTATGTAAGAATACAGATCAAAAGCATCAGCCCGGAATATTTTCTGGAACGGTGCAGGATAAACGGGATATTTTTCTGGGAACTGGTATGCTTGAAAAAGGGAGAGTACCAATGTTCCCTTTTTTTAAAGGATTTTTACCGGTTAAGGGGCTGCGCCAGAGGTAAGGGTGTCCGCCTGCGTATCTGCGAACGCCGGGGACTGCCGTTTTTTCTTCAGAGAAACCGGAAACGATGGTATGCGGCAGCAGGTCTTTCCAGTTTTTTCCTTTTGCTCTATATTATGTCTTTGTTCATATGGGATATCCATTTTCAGGGCAATCACCATTATACTGCAGATACGTTGGTGCGCTATCTGGATACACAGGATGTGCGCTATGGGATGAAAAAGAAAAAAATAAACTGTGAGGAGCTGGAAGCTGGGATGAGGGAAGCGTTTCCTCAGATCACCTGGGTATCGGCCAGAGTATCCGGCACCAGGCTGGTGATCCAGATCAAGGAAAATAAGATCATACAGGCTAAAACAACGGTGAAGGAAGATCCCTGTGATCTGGTTTCAGATGTAACTGGCACGATTACCTATATCATGGTGCGCCAGGGAATTCCTAAAGTGAAAAAAGGAGAAGAGATCCAGCAGGGACAGGTCCTTGTCAGTGGCCGTGTTCCTGTAATCGGGGATGATGAGCAGGAGATATCTGCTTTTTATGTGCAGTCACAGGGGGAGATACTGGCAGAAACAGTAGAAACTTATGAAAAAGAACTGCCTCTGACCCGGGACGTGCGTTATCCTACAGGAAGGAAACGCTATGGTCTGCGCCTGATCGCAGGTCCTTTTTCCTTTTCATTTCTTATGCCTGAATGTTTGATCCCTGAATTGGGGAAAAATGGAAATAAAGAAAACTGGGATTACACCGCAGATATGATCCAGTTAAAGCTGTTTTCAAATTTTTATCTGCCGCTTTTTGTGGGAAAGATAGCAGGGGAATATATGACGGTTTACGAGAAAGGTTATACAAAAGAAGAGCTGGAACAGACAGCTTCAGAAACAAATCGGCAATTTGTTGAAAAATTAAGGGAAAAAGGGGTACAAATTCTTGAAAATAATGATAAAATAGAAAAGAATATATCTGGTTACAGGATCAGCGGAACGCTAAAGGTAATAGAGCCTGCGGCAGTCAGCGTCCCTGTTTCTAAAACTCAAGGAGATTAAACAGACGGATGAGTGTAATTGAAACCATGATCGACATTCCGGCAGAACATGAGAGAAATGTCTGCGGGCAGTTCGATGCATATTTAAAGAAAATAGAACGGACCCTTCATGTGACCATGATCGCCAGGGACGGCGAGATCAAGCTGATTGGTCCGGAAAAGACCATTGGTCAGGCAAAAAGCGTATTTAATAACCTGATCCAGCTTTCCATGCGGGGGAATACTATTACCGAGCAGAATGTGGACTATGCCCTGTCTCTTTCCTTTACGGAAAATGATGACCAGATCTTGGAGATCGATAAGGACATTATCTGCCGTACCATTATGGGAAAGCCGGTAAAGCCAAAGACTTTAGGCCAGAAGCATTATGTGGACTCCATCCGCAAGAAGATGATCGTATTCGGCATTGGACCGGCTGGTACCGGTAAGACCTATCTTGCCATGGCTATGGCCATCCAGGCTTTTAAAAACGGGGAAGTAGGCCGTATCATCCTTACAAGACCTGCGATTGAGGCAGGAGAAAAGTTAGGTTTTCTTCCAGGTGACTTACAGAGTAAGATCGACCCTTATCTGCGCCCGTTATATGATGCCTTATATCAGATCATGGGAGCGGAAAGTTATCAGCATAATTCCGAAAAGGGTCTTATTGAGGTAGCACCTCTTGCATACATGAGAGGACGTACCCTGGACAATGCATATATCATCTTGGATGAGGCACAGAATACCACACCGGCCCAGATGAAGATGTTCTTAACAAGAATTGGTTTTGGCTCCAAGGTCATCATCACCGGAGACCAGACCCAGAAAGACCTTCCTTCCGGTGCAACTTCCGGTCTGGATACAGCTTTAAAAGTCCTTAAAAACATTGACGATATTGGTTTCTGCTATCTGACCAGTTCTGACGTAGTCCGTCATCCTCTGGTACAGAAGATCGTCAAGGCATATGATGATTATGAGAAGAAAACAGCGTCAAAGACCGCCAGAGGGGAAAGAAAAACTCCGGCAGTGAAAAATACACGAAAGGGGAATAATCGGTAATGACAGTTTCCATTGAGTATGAAGCAGAGAAAAAACTGGATCTTCCCTATGAGAAGATCATAAAGGAGATCGTAGAGGCGTCTCTTGATTTTGAAAAATGCCCTTATGAGGCAGAGGTGAATGTGATTCTGACAGACAATGATGCCATCCAGGCCATCAATAAAGAGTACCGTCAGATCGATGCGCCTACGGATGTGTTGTCTTTTCCAATGGTTGATTATGAGAAACCTTCTGATTTTGACCATGTGGAAGATGCAGTGGAAGATTATTTCAATCCGGAAACAGGAGAACTGATGTTGGGGGACATCGTGATCTCTGTAGACAAGGTGGAGGAACAGGCTGAAAAGTACGGTCATTCCCAGACAAGGGAATTAGCATTTTTAGTAGCGCACAGTATGCTTCATTTATGTGGATATGACCACATGGTAGATGAAGAGCGGCTGGTTATGGAAGACCGTCAGAGACAGATACTGGACACAAGGGGGTACACCAGATGAAAAAAGGGAGCAGAAGTAAAAAGGCAGTACGAAGGAAAATGATGTTAGGAACGATCCTTTGCATAGCGGCGCTGTGCGCAGGATGCGGGAAGAAAGCGTCAGAAGAAGCAGCACAGACGCAGGTTCCCACAACACAGGAAACAACCACTCAGGCAGCCACTTCTGCTCCCAAAATCCTGATCCAGTCGGATGAGGAACAAAAGGAAGAAACGAAAGATTTGCCGGACTATAACTTACCAGAAGAACGGGAAGAAAAAGACGGCATGATCCGAAGCTTCCTTACAGGTCAGATGGTACCGGTAGAACAGGCAAACCGTCGTCCTATCGCTATCATGATGAGCAATGACAAAGAGGCAAGACCTCAGTACGGTATGAACCGGGCCGGTGTGGTCTATGAGGCACCGGTGGAAGCGGAAATGAACCGCTATATGGCAGTGATCGAGAATTATGATGATCTGGACCGCATTGGTTCAGTGAGAAGCTGCCGTACCTATTATACTTATTTTGCAAGAGAGTTTGATGCGATCTATGCTCATTTTGGCCAGAGTACCTTTGCAAAGCCTTATCTTAATAATGTGGATAATATCAATGGTCTGGATGCTATTGGAAATACTACGTATTACAGAAGCAAGGATAAACATTCTCCTCACAATGCCTACACAAGCGGAGACCGTCTGAAAAAGGCAATTGCGACTTTAGGCTATAGTACAGAGTATGATGAGTCTTATACGGGGCATTATCTTTTTGCCAGAGATGGCGTGGAGATCTCTTTAGATGGAAAACCAGGCGTGATAGATGCTGCCCATGCAAAACCTGGATATACTATGAACAAGCCGGATTTTGTGTATGACAGCAGTGATGGCCTGTATCACAGATACCAGTATGGGGATGTACACCGCGGAAGTGAAGGCCCTGTAGCAGTGAAAAATGTGATCTTCCAGTACTGCCAGAGCGGTTTCTATGCCTCTACCCAGTATCTGAACATCAATGTACATACCGGTGAATATGGGTATTATATCACAGACGGAAAAGCCATCCCTATCACCTGGGAGAAGGACGGGGAATTTGGTGTGACCCATTATTACGATCATGACCACAATGAGATCGTATTAAATCAGGGAAAGACCTGGGTCTGCATCATCCCTACTAAAGACTTTGATAAGTCTGAAATTAAATAAAAAACGTGGCGATACACGTTTTAAGTAATAAACATGGAGCACAGTAGAAGATAAATGAAAGCAGTACAGGGAAAAAAGAAAAATAAGGCAGCAAATTTCGTAATACAGGGAAGTATCCTGGCTATGGCCGGTATCCTGGTGCGTATTATCGGTATGCTTTACCGTATGCCTTTAAATGATATTATCGGAAAGCAGGGAAATGGATATTATACATCTGCGTATAATGTATACAACATTCTTCTGATCCTTTCCTCTTACAGTATGCCGGTGGCTATCTCAAAAATGATATCCGCAAGGCTTGCAAAAGGAGAATATGAGAACTGCCGCCGCATCTTAAAGGCAGGCCTTCTCTATGCAACAGTTACCGGCGGACTTGCAGCCATTATTCTTTGGTTTGGTTCTGACTTCTTTGCAGGACTGATCAAGACGCCTTATTCCAGTTACGCCTTAAAAACACTGGCACCTACCATCTGGATCATGGCGTATCTGGGAGTTTTAAGAGGTTATTTCCAGGGAACAGGAACCATGATCCCTACTGCGGTTTCACAGATCTTAGAGCAGATCGTTAATGCCATTGTCAGCGTAGTTGCAGCGGGACTTTTATTCCACGTAGGAGAAGGGATGAATGCGGCCCAGGGAGCAAAGAATTATTCTTATGCGTTAGGTGCTGCAGGCGGAACCATTGGTACAGGTGCAGGCGCTCTTACTGCATTTATCTTCTTTATCTTCCTGACAGCAAAAAGCGGTCGTTCTGTTTTAAAACAGCGTATTGCGACAGAGGAGTTATCAGAAGAAGCAGCGAAATATGCAAGAAGAAAGCGGACACGATATAGAAAACTGATCTATGCCCTGACGATCACAGTACTCCCTATTGTAGTCAGCAGCGGTATTTATAATTGTTCCAATGTAGTGGACAACTTCCTCTTTGGACAGGGAATGGACAAGTTAGGATACAGCGGGGAAGAGATCGCTGTATTCTGGGGAGCTTTAGGACAGTATCAGCTGTTATTTAATATTCCGGTAGCTGTTTCTAATGCCCTTTCCTCCTCTCTGATCCCGTCTCTTACAAGAGCGGTATCTGCAGGAGACAGGGAACAGACTTTAAAAAGGATCGCAGCAGCAGTACGTTTCTCTATGCTGATCTCTATCCCGGCAGCAGTAGGTATTGCGGTTTTAGCAGATCCTGTGTGCAATCTGCTGTTTATCAGCGAAGATAACAGTCTTTTAATTAAGCTGACTATGGCAGGTTCTCTTGCGGTTGTATTCTTCTCTCTGTCCACAGTGACCAATGCAGTGCTTCAGGGATTAAACCGTATGGAAGTGCCGGTACGCCATGCAGCTGTTTCTCTGGTGATCCATGTGGCAGTGCTTTGGGTACTTCTTATGGTATTCCATATGGGTATTTATGGTGTTGTATTTGCAAACATTGTATTCGCCTTTGTAATGTGCGTTTTAAATGCCCGTACTATTGCAAAGCATGCAAGATATCGTCAGGAGTATAAGAAAACATTTGTACTTCCGGCGATCAGCGCCTGCGTTATGGGCGGGGCAGCCTGGGGTGTATACAAGGTTCTTACCTTTATCCTTCCGGCAGCGCTTCTAAGAGGACGTTCCGGCAGAGCAATCGTGGTATTCCCGGCAGTGGCAGTAGCAGCTGCTGTTTATGCAGTACTTTTAGTGGGACTTAAGGCAATTGATGAAGAAGAACTGCGGGATATGCCTATGGGAACAAAAATGATCCGCATTTTAAAGAAAGTAAGATTACTGTAAATGGTATTGCAAACAGTGCCAGGACATGTTTAAAATGGTCTATTATGGCAGATACTATTTCTGAAAAGGTCAGTAAATGAACGTATATGACTTGATACAGGAGGTAGTATCCATGAAACATTTTTTATTTGCCCTGGGACTGTTCAGTATATCAGCTGTAGTATCGGTTCTTGTGATCTACGGGGCGGCACGTTACCAGATGAGGGAAGAAGCGCCGGTACCTAATACAGTGATCGAAACAGAAAGTGTGAATGAAATGGAAGGAAGGGCAGCTGCCAACCAGGAGAGCATTACTCCGGTAAGTTCCCGGTATTTTCTCGTCAGTGAGTCCGGTTTCCTTCTTGTATTTTGCAGTGATAAAAGCACCGTCTGTCTGTACACCCATATTCCGGTAACTGATTTTCCGGAAAGTGAAAGAGCCCGACTGATGGAAGGCATCTGGTTTTCAGATATGATGGACGTATACCATTATCTGGAGTCGTATACAAGTTAAAACAGGAGTTAAAAAATATGAAGAAAAGAGTAGGAATTATTGGCGGTGGCGCGTCCGGGCTGGTGGCTGCTATAGGAGCAGCCCGAAACGGGGCGGAAGTGACTGTTATAGAACATATGGACCGCGTGGGAAAAAAGATCCTTTCTACAGGCAACGGCAGGTGTAATCTTACCAATTACAAAATGGAAGAAGACTGCTACCGCTGCGGCAGGAAGGATTTTCCTATGCAGGTAATAAGGGGCTTTGATGTAAAAGAGACGCTGGATCTCTTTATGGGACTGGGGATCGTTCCAAAAGACAGAAACGGTTATGTTTATCCTAATTCCGACCAGGCTGCTTCTGTTTTAGATGTGCTAAGGACAGAATTAGAGAGACTAAAAGTCCGTATCCTCCTTTCCTGTCAGATCGAAAAGATCGAAAAAAAGAAAAACGGTGGCTTTCTTGTACATACAGATCAGGGAAAGGTAGAAACAGATGCCCTGATCCTTGCGGCTGGTTCCAAAGCAGCGCCTTCTACAGGCTCAGATGGCAGTGGTTACGAATATGCCAGACAGTTAGGACATTCTGTGATCAAGCCACTTCCGGCTCTGGTCCAGCTTCGCTGTCAGGGAAATTTATACAAACAGATGGCAGGGATCCGCACGGAAGCAGAAGTGAGATTGCAGGCAGACGGTATTACCCTGGCAAGTGACAGAGGAGAGCTGCAGATCACAGATTACGGTCTTTCCGGTATTCCTATCTTCCAGGTAAGCCGTTATGCCGCAAGGGCGTTAGATGAAAAGAAAAAGGTAAGAGTTTATGTGGACTTTATGCCGGGCTGGGATGATAATGAAAGTTTCCGGCTTTTAAAGAAAAGAGCCCTTTTGCTGGCTTACAAACCGGCAGAAGAACTATTTACAGGAATGTTAAACCGCAAACTTGCCCAGGCTCTTTTGAAACTGGCAGGCATTGATCCAAATACGTCCTGTGGCTCTTTAACTGGAAAACAGTTGGAAAAGATCCGCAAAGAATTAAAAGAATATGAAGCAGTTGTCATGTCTGTTAATCCTTTTGCCAATGCCCAGGTGTGCTGCGGCGGTGTAGATGCTAATGAGGTGGATGGAACTACTATGGAGTCAAAGATCTGTCCGGGGCTTTATCTGGCAGGGGAGATCCTGGATGTGGATGGTATCTGCGGTGGCTACAATCTTCAGTTTGCCTGGTCCAGCGGCATGATCGCAGGAAGATGTGCAGCGGGAAATGCCGAGAAGAAGAGTATAGAGAAGAAAAGCATAGAAAAGAAAAATATAGAAAAAAAGAGAAACATAAATAAGAAACCGATGGAAAAGAAACCTGTTAAAAAGTACGCAGAGAAGAAATATACACAGAAAACCAGGAGGACTGCAAGAACATGATACGTATCAGTCAGTTAAAAATGCCTCTGGGACATACCAGAAAGGACCTGCTTTTAAAGGCGGCAAAAGAACTTCGTATCCAGCCTGAGATGATAAAAGAAGTAGAACTGATCAAACAGTCTGTGGACGCAAGAAAAAAGCCGGAGATCCATTATAGTTATATTGTAGATATTGCTTTAAAAAGCGGTGGCAGAAAAGAAGAGGAGCGCATTGTAAAAAAGAAAAAGGACAGAAATATTACAGTTCATGAGGAAAAGCCCTATTCTCTTCCTGAATGTGGAAATGAGCCTTTAAAATATCCTCCTGTGATCATTGGAATGGGACCTGCAGGACTGTTTTGTGGCCTTGCCCTTGCAAGAAAGGGATACCGTCCCATCCTTTTAGAACGGGGAGAAGATGTAGATACCAGAACAGAGCGGGTGGCAAAATTCTGGAAAACGGGAGAGTTGAACCCTTCATCTAACGTACAGTTTGGAGAAGGTGGTGCAGGTACTTTCTCCGACGGAAAGCTGAACACCCTTGTAAAAGATACTTTTGGAAGGAACAGGGAAGTTTTACGTATCCTGACAGAGTTTGGAGCAGACCCGTCCATCTGCTATGCCAATAAACCTCATATTGGAACGGATGTGTTAAGCCATATTGTAAAATCTATCCGAAAAGAGATCGAAAGCCTGGGAGGACAGGTCCGTTTCTTAAGCCAGGTAACAGATTTTGAGATAACAGAAGGGAAACTGACGGCGGTTACTGTAAATAATACAGAACGGATCCCGGTACAGGCAGCAGTTGCAGCGATCGGCCACAGCGCCAGAGATACCTTTGAAACTCTTTATGGAAAACAGGTATCTATGGAAGCAAAGCCATTTGCTGTAGGTTTCCGTATCCAGCATCCACAGACCATGATCAATGAAAGCCAGTATGGAATGGCAGAATGCAAAGAATTAGGACCTGCAAGCTATAAGCTGACAGCACAGACTTCTTATGGAAGAGGTGTGTATTCTTTCTGTATGTGCCCCGGCGGCTATGTAGTTAATGCTTCTTCTGAGGAGAAACGTCTGGCAGTAAATGGAATGAGCTATCATGACAGAGCAGGGGAGAATGCCAACAGTGCTCTGATTGTCACAGTAAATCCTGAGGATTTTTCTCACGATATTAAAGGCCGGGAAGAGGTACATCCTCTGGCAGGTATTCATTTCCAGAGAGAGCTTGAGGAAAAGGCATATGAGGCAGGAAATGGAAAAATACCGGTTCAGCTGTATGGAGATTTTAAAGACGGAAAAATCTCAGAAAAATTTGGCAAAGTTCACCCGGCTTTCTGCGGAGAATATCAATTTGCAGACCTGAGAAAAATCCTCACAAACGAACTTTCTGAAGCATTCATAGAGGGAATGGAAAGTTTTGGCAAAAAGATCAAAGGATTTGACCGCCCGGATGCAATTTTAGCAGGTGTGGAAAGCCGTACCTCCTCTCCTGTGCGTATTCCAAGAGGAGAGACATTAGAAAGTTCTGTCAGGGGTTTATATCCCTGCGGGGAAGGCGCCGGATATGCAGGCGGTATTACTTCCGCAGCTATGGATGGTCTTAAGGTAGCGGAAGAACTGATCAGAAGATACAAATTGACGGAGTAATAAAATTGGTGTAAGATAGTGGAAAAGTCCAGTCCTGCGCTGATTTATGTGATAAGATGTGTTGCAAGCTTGCTTGCAGAAACAGCTTATTGCAGAAATCAGCATATGCTTGACAAAGCATGCTTCTTGGTTTCATGGAACATGAAGCCAAGAAGATAGGCAGGACGAAACCTATGCAGAAGGGAGCTGACAGAAGATACCTATGGAAGCTACAAAACGTAACAGTTTAAAAGATAAAAAAAGAATTGTAATAAAAATCGGTTCCTCTTCCCTGACCCATCCGGAAACGGGAGAACTGAATTTAACAAAGATTGAGAAGCTGATCCGTGTGCTCAGCGACCTGAGGGGCGAAGGCAAAGAGGTAGTCCTTGTTTCTTCCGGTGCTATTGCAGCAGGCAGACAGGCTTTTGGACATCATAAAAGACCGGACAGTTTAGCGGAAAAACAGGCTTTTGCAGCAGTAGGACAGGCCAGACTGATGATGGTCTACCAGAAGCTTTGCAGTGAGTATAACCAGACAGCGGCCCAGGTCCTTTTGACAAAGGATACTATGGTCAATGACAGTTCCCGCTATAACGCACAGAACACCTTTGATGAACTGCTGCGTTTAGGTGCAATCCCTGTTGTAAATGAAAATGATACGGTATCTACCTCTGAGATCCCTTATGTGGACAGTTTCGGTGATAACGACCGCCTTTCTGCTATTGTTGCAGCTCTCATCGGAGCAGACCTTCTGATCCTGCTTTCTGATATTGACGGCCTTTATACCGATGATCCAAGAAGCAATCCGGACGCTAAATTTATCAGTCTGGTGCCGGAGATCAGCCAGAAGTACTTAAATATGGGAAAAGAGACTTCCGGAAGCAGTGTGGGAACCGGCGGAATGTCAGCAAAACTGGCAGCAGCCCGCATTGCCACAGACAGCGGAGCTGATATGGTGATCGCCAATGGTGACCAGGTAGATGTGATCATGGACATTATGAGTGGAAAAGAAAAGGGAACTTTATTTTTAGCTCATCCTAATCTGGACTTTGATCTGATGCATTATCTGAATAACGAGTATTAAAATGCTGTGGCAGAACTACAGCAATATCATTAAGGAGTAAAATTATGGACTCAAGCAAGATCGACAGAATTAACGAACTTTATCATAAATCCCAGTCTGTAGGCCTTACAGAGGAGGAAAAAACCGAGCAGGCAGCTTTAAAAAAGGAATATCTGGCTGCCATCCGTGCGAATTTAAGAAGCAGTTTAAATAATATCTCTATTAAAGAGAAAGATGGTTCTATTACAGACCTGGGCAAAAAATATGGTGGCATCAAGGAAGCATAAGCAGTATAAAAAAATCCGAGAGTATATTTATAGCCAGAAGGAGAGATGGTTATGACACTGGAAGAGATCGGAAGCCGCGCAAAAGCTGTTTCCAGAACATTAAATAACTTAGGTTCAAGAGAGAAAAATATAGGACTGGAAGAAGCAGCCAGAGCCCTGTTAGAGGGAGAAGATGAGATCCTGGCAGCGAACCAGGCAGATTATGAAAAAGCAGAAAGTTCCGGCATGAGCAAAGGCATGTTAGACCGTCTGGCTTTAAATCCGGGACGGATCCAGTCTATGGCAGACGGCCTTTTAAAAGTAGCTGCCTTAGATGATCCGGTAGGAGAAGTGATCTCCATGAAACTGCGTCCAAATGGGTTAAAGATCGGCCAGAAGAGGGTGCCTTTAGGTGTCATTGCCATGATCTATGAGGCCCGTCCTAATGTAACAGCGGACGCTTTCGGCCTCTGCTTTAAATCTGGAAATGCAGTGATCTTAAAAGGCGGCAGCGATGCCATTGAGTCTAATAAAGCGATCGCAAAATGGCTGCGCACTGGTCTTACCAGAGCCGGACTTCCAGAGGATGCCCTGCAGCTGATTGAAGATACCAGCAGAGAGACTACAAAAGAACTGATGCGTTTAAACCGCTATGTGGATGTGCTGATCCCAAGAGGCGGCGCAGGACTGATCCGTTCGGTAGTGGAAAACAGCACCGTTCCTGTGATCGAGACAGGTACTGGAAACTGCCATATTTTTGTAGATGAGACGGCTGATTTTAATATGGCATTAGATATTATCTATAACGCAAAAACACAGCGCATTGGTGTATGCAATGCCTGCGAGTCCCTGATCGTCCACAGAAAGATTGCGGACCAGTTCCTTCCACTTCTTAAAAAGCGTCTGGCAGAAAAAGAGGTAGAAGTAAGAGCAGACGAGGCAGCCAGAGCGGTTGTACCGGAATTTACTCCTGCAACAGAAGAAGACTGGGGTACAGAATATCTGGACTATATCTTATCTTTAAAGATTGTAGACTCTGTAGAAGAGGCCATTGAACATATCAATAAATACAATACCGGACATTCTGAGTCTATTATCACATCGGATTATTTTAATGCCCAGAAGTTCTTAGACGAAGTAGATGCTGCAGCAGTGTATGTAAATGCATCCACCCGTTTTACAGACGGAGAAGAATTCGGCTTTGGGGCAGAGATCGGTATCAGTACCCAGAAGCTTCACGCCAGAGGCCCTATGGGCTTAAAAGAACTGACTACCACCAAGTATATCATCTATGGTGATGGCCAGATCCGTTAGGTATAGAAAAGAAAGAAGAGGAAACCACCAACATGTCAGAAGAAGAAAAGAAAGGCCGCAATCGGAGAAATTCCGAGGAAGAGCCGCAGGAGGAGACCAGTCTGGGAAAAGAGATCTTAAGCTGGCTTCAGATCATTGTGGCTGCGGTAGTCATTGCTTTTGTTTTAAATAATTTTGTCATTGCCAACAGCCGCATCCCAACCGGATCCATGGAAAATACCATTATGTCCCACAGCCGTGTGATCGGCTCCAGATTGTCTTATATAAAAGATGATCCGGAAAGAGGAGATATTGTGATCTTCCGTTACCCGGACAATGAAAAAGTATATTATGTAAAGAGAGTCATTGGACTTCCGGGAGAGACCGTTGAGGTGAAGGATGGAAAGGTCTATATCAATGGTTCTGATACACCTCTTGATGAGCCTTATCTGCCGGAGCCAATGGAAGGTTCCTACGGACCTTATGAAGTGCCGGAGGGCTGTTATTTCATGATGGGCGACAATCGGAATAATTCCCTGGATGCCCGTTTCTGGGATAATAAATTCGTTGCTAAGAACAAGATCGTGGCAAAAGTGCTGTTCTGTTATTATCCATTTAACAGGATAGGAAAAGTAAACTAATTACAGAAAGCAAAGATACAACTGGCTGGGTGATATTCTGCCCGGCCTGCTTGTGTGTTTTAGATAAAGAAGATTTTTAGATAATTGAAAGATGAATTTAAAGGAGATCTACATGGAAAATAAGACCCCATTTATGACGGAGATACCGGAACAGGAACCACAGCGTCAGCAGTATTTTATGGCTCACGCAAAGGAACAGTTACACATTTTAGAAGAAAACCTGGGCAGACCTCTTACCTGCTGTATTAATACCTTTGGCTGCCAGATGAATGCAAGAGACTCTGAAAAACTGTTAGGTATCTTAGAGACCATTGGCTACCAGGCAGTAGAAACAGAGGATGCAGACTTTGTTCTTTATAATACCTGTACAGTCCGTGAAAATGCAAATCTGCGTGTTTACGGAAGACTGGGCCAGTTAGGTGCCAGAAAGAAAAAACATCCACACATGATGATCGCTCTCTGTGGCTGCATGATGCAGGAAAAGGAAGTAGTAGAAAAGATCAAAAAGACCTACCGTTTTGTTGATCTTATTTTCGGAACCCATAACATTTTCAAGCTGGCAGAATTAGTAAGTATCTGTCTGGAAGAGCGTTTAGAGGAACTGGAAGCCCAGGGCCGGGAAGACAAGAAGCCAAAGCACAAAATGGTAGTGGATGTATGGAAAGATACAGATCAGATCGTAGAAGACCTGCCGGTAGAGCGAAAGTATTCCTTTAAATCCGGTGTCAATATCATGTTTGGCTGCAATAATTTCTGCAGCTACTGCATCGTACCATATGTACGTGGCCGTGAAAGAAGCCGCAGACCAGGTGAGATCATTGGTGAGATCAAAAATCTGGTGGAAGACGGCGTAGTAGAAGTTATGCTGTTAGGTCAGAATGTAAACTCCTACGGAAAAGGACTGGATGAGCCTTTAAACTTTGCTGAACTTCTGGAAGAAGTAGAAAAGATCGAGGGACTGGAGCGCATCCGTTTCATGACCTCTCATCCAAAGGATCTTTCTGATGAACTGATCGAAGTGATGGCAAAATCAAAGAAGATCTGCCGCCATCTCCATCTGCCTTTACAGTCCGGCAGCAGCCGTATTTTAAAGGCCATGAACCGCCGTTATACAAAGGAACAGTATCTGGCACTGGCTGAGAAGATCAAAACAGCTATTCCGGACATTTCATTGACAACGGATATTATTGTAGGTTTCCCGGGAGAAACAGAGGAAGACTTTCAGGAGACCTTAGACGTAGTAAGAAAAGTACGCTTTGACAGCGCCTTTACCTTTATTTATTCCAAACGTACCGGTACACCGGCAGCTGCTATGGAAAACCAGGTACCGGAAGATGTGGTAAAGAACCGTTTTGACCGCCTGTTAAAGGAAGTTCAGGATATTTCTGCTGAAGTCTGTGGAAGAGATGTACACACCGTTCAGACTGTCCTGGTAGAGGAAGTAAACGACCATTCACCGGAACTTGTAACTGGAAGAATGTCAAATAATACCATTGTACATTTCCCTGGAGATGCATCTCTCATTGGAAAGCTGGTAGATGTATACTTAGAGGAAAGCAAGGGCTTTTATTATATGGGACGGCTGAACCAGTAATCTGATGACCCGCCCATACCTGTATTTTTACAATTATGACAGACAAACGGACAGATAGAAAGGTTACAGTTTGGCCATGGGTTGGTTTGTATGAACTGTAACAGATGGACAGATACACATAGAAGAGAGGAACACCATTGGAAATCGATTATTCACAGCTGTCTCCCATGATGCAGCATTATATGGAGACAAAAAAAGAGTACCCGGACTGTATCTTATTTTACCGCCTGGGGGATTTTTACGAAATGTTCTTTGATGACGCACTGAAAGCATCCAAAGAACTGGAGATCACACTGACAGGTAAGGAATGTGGTTTAAAAGAACGTGCGCCTATGTGCGGCGTACCTTTTCACGCGGTAGACTCCTATCTTTACCGCCTGGTACAAAAGGGCTATAAAGTTGCTATTGCAGAGCAGATGGAAGATCCCAAGCTGGCAAAAGGACTGGTAAAACGAGAGGTGATCCGTGTGGTAACACCGGGAACCATTACCAGTGCCCAGGCTTTGGACGAGACAAAAAATAACTACCTGATGGGCATTGTATATCTGGACAGCCGTTATGGTATTTCCACAGCGGATATCAGTACCGGTGAGTTCCTGGTAACAGAGGTGGAGTCAGACCGGGAATTATTTGACGAGATCAATAAATTTTCTCCCTCTGAGATCATCTGCAACAATGCCTTTTATGTATCCGGTGTAGATCTTGACGAGTTAAAGAACCGGTATCAGGTGGCGATCTCTGCTCTGGACAGTCATTTCTTTTCAGATGAGTCCTGCAAAAAGGTATTAAAAGAACATTTTAAAGTAGGTTCCTTAAGCGGACTGGGACTGGATGATTATCCTACCGGTGTGATCGCAGCAGGTGCTGTGATGGAGTATATGTATGAGACCCAGAAGAGTACCCTGGAGCACATTACAACCATAACCCCATATTCTACCGGCCAGTACATGGTCATTGACACTTCTACCAGAAGAAACCTGGAATTGGTGGAGACTATGCGTGAAAAGCAGAAGAGAGGAACTCTTTTGTGGGTGCTGGATAAGACCAAGACAGCTATGGGAGCCAGACTTCTGCGCAATTATATTGAGCAGCCTCTGATCCACAAGAATGAGATCCTGCGCCGTCAGGATGCAGTGGAAGAACTGAATATGAATTATATTTCCAGAGAAGAAATCTGCGAATACTTAAATCCGGTGTACGATCTGGAGCGCCTCATCGGCCGTATCAGCTATAAAACAGCCAATCCAAGGGATCTTCTGGCATTTAAGACTTCCCTGGAAATGCTTCCTTATATCAAAAAGCTGTTAGGAGAGTTTCAGTCAGATCTTTTAAAGGAATTAGAGTCAGAATTAGACCCATTAGAGGATATTTATGAGCTGATCGGAAAAGCCATTGTAGACGATCCGCCTATTACCATCCGTGAGGGCGGCATGATCCGAGAAGGCTATGATGAAGAGGCAGACCGCCTGCGCCATGCAAAGACAGAGGGCAAGACCTGGCTTGGTGAACTGGAAAACAGGGAAAAAGAAAAGACCGGCATTAAGAATTTAAAGGTCAAATTCAACAAGGTATTTGGCTATTACTTTGAAGTCACCAACTCCTTTAAAGATATGGTTCCTGATTATTTTGTAAGAAAACAGACCCTGACCAATGCAGAGCGTTTTACAACAGATGAGTTAAAGCAGTTAGAAGACGTGATCATGGGAGCTGAGGAAAAGCTGGTATCTTTGGAATACGATCTGTTCTGTCAGGTCCGTGACTCCATTGCAGCCCAGGTAGTGCGGATCCAGAAGACTGCAAAAGCCATTGCAGGTATTGATGTATTCTGCTCCTTATCTTCCGTTGCAACCAGACGGAACTATGTAAAACCTTCTATTAATGAAAAAGGCGTCATCCAGATCAAAAACGGCCGTCATCCGGTGGTAGAGCAGATGATGCGGGATGACCTGTTTGTGGCAAATGATACTTTCCTGGATAATGGAAAGAACCGCCTTTCTATTATCACCGGCCCTAACATGGCAGGTAAGTCTACCTATATGAGACAGACGGCCCTCATCGTGCTGATGGCCCAGCTGGGAAGTTTTGTACCGGCCCAGGAGGCAAATATCGGTATCTGCGACCGTATCTTTACCAGAGTAGGCGCTTCTGATGACCTTGCAAGCGGCCAGAGTACCTTTATGGTGGAGATGACCGAGGTTGCCAATATCCTGCGAAATGCCACCAGAAACAGCCTGTTAGTCTTAGATGAGATCGGCCGTGGAACCAGTACCTTTGACGGTCTTTCTATTGCATGGGCCGTAGTAGAACATATCAGCAATACAAAGCTGTTAGGCGCAAAAACCTTATTTGCCACCCATTACCATGAACTGACAGAGTTAGAGGGAACCATTGCCGGAGTAAAGAATTATTGCATCGCTGTAAAAGAACAGGGAGATGATATCGTATTCCTGCGCAAGATCGTCCGTGGCGGCGCTGACAAGAGCTATGGTATCCAGGTAGCAAAGTTGGCAGGTGTTCCGGACTCTGTTATTTCCAGAGCAAAAGAGATCGCCAGTGAGCTGACGGAAAATGATATTACAGCAAAGGCAAAGGAGATCGCCGCAGTCAGCGCCAATGTGGTACAGCACAAGGCAGTTCCAAAGCCGGATGAGGTGGATATGCAGCAGATGTCCTTCTTTGACACTGTAAAAGATGATGATATCATTAAGGAACTGGATGGCCTGGAGCTGTCTACCATGACACCTATTGATGCCATGAACACTTTATACCGCCTTCAGACCAGGCTTAAGAACCGTTGGAAGGAGAATCTATGAATTTCCATATATTAACATTATTTCCTGATATGGTAGAAAATGGTTTAAAAACCAGTATCACCGGCCGTGCTATTGAAAGCGGCGCCATTTCTGTAGAGGCAGTGGATATCCGGGATTATACAACTGACAAGCACAGACACGTAGACGATGCTCCTTATGGGGGCGGTGCAGGAATGGTGATCCAGCCGGCACCTGTGTGTGATGCTTACGAGGCACTTTGTAAAAAGCTGGGAAAACGCCCAAGGGTGATATACATGACTCCCCAGGGTCGTGTGTTTAACCAGTCTATTGCCCAGGATCTGGCAAAAGAAGAAGATCTGGTGTTTTTATGCGGACATTATGAAGGTATTGATGAGAGAGCCCTGGAGCTGATCCAGGCAGAATATCTGTCAGCAGGTGATTTTGTCCTTACAGGAGGCGAGCTTCCTTCTATGGTGATGATCGACTGTATTTCCCGTCTGGTACCTGGGGTGCTGGGAAATGGGGATTCTGCAGAGATAGAGTCCTTCTATGATAATCTGCTGGAATATCCCCAGTATACCAGACCAGAGGTTTATGAGGGGAAAACAGTTCCAGAAGTCCTTCTTTCCGGACACCACAAAAATATTGAGAGCTGGCGCAGGGAGCAGTCCATCCGCAGGACTCTGGAAAGACGGCCGGATCTGTTAGAAGATGCATCCCTTACATTAAAGGAGCAGAAGTTTTTAGACAGTCTTTTAAAAGAGCAGGGAGAGAGCCAGTTAAAAGAGTTAGAACAGCTGGTAAGAGAAGCAGTAAAAAGCGATGAAACTCCTGGAAGCGACCGGGAATATTACCAGCAGATGAAGAAAGTAAAAAAACTTCTCAATGAAAAAAAGGCTACCTTACAGGAACTGAAAGGCTATTATAAGGTTCTTGGAGCGTTAAAACAGGAAATATAAGTTATATTAAGATTTAAGGAGATTGTGAGAAATGGACCCATCAGGCAATACGATTGTCCTGCGTATCATTATTATTGTTATTTTACTGGCGTTATCTGCGTATTTTTCCTCTGCGGAAACAGCACTTACCATGGTAAATAAGATCCGTATGCGTACCCTTGCTGACGACGGAAACAAGGCGGCGGCCTGTGTTTTAAAACTTCATGAAAATAAAAGCAAGATGTTAAGTGCCATCCTCATTGGAAATAATGTGGTAAACCTGTCCACTTCCTCTATTATGACCATTCTGGCAGCTGATATTTTCGGAAATGCAGCTGTTGGTATTGCTACCGGTGTGCTTACGATCCTGATCCTGATCTTTGGTGAGATTACACCAAAGACCATGGCTTCCTTAGAGGCTGACAAGATCGCAATGAAAAGTGCAGGAAACATTTATCTTTTAATGACGATCCTTACACCTGTGATCTGGGCGGTCAATAAGATGTCAGGCTGCATCCTTCGTCTGCTCCATGTGGATCCCAATAAAAAGACGGATGTCATGACAGAAGACGAGCTTCGTACCATTGTGGCAGTGGGTCATGAAAAGGGAGTTATTGAGACAGATGAAAAGAACATGATCAATAATGTGTTCGACCTGGATGACTCCGTTGCAGGGGATATTATGGTTCCCCGTGTAAATATGACCTTTATTGATATTGACGCAAGCTATGAAGAACTGATGGAGAAATTCCGCAAGACCCGGTATACCCGTTTCCCGGTTTATCAGGACAGCAAGGATAATGTAGTAGGAATTATCAATATCAAGGATCTTTTACTGGAAGAAGAGGGAGAAGTCTTTTCTATTAAAGACCACCTGAGAAAGCCGCTGTATACCTTTGAGGCAAAAAAAGTTTCTGAGCTGATGCTGGAAATGCGGAAAACTTCCAATAACATTGCTGTAGTCTTAGATGAATACGGAACCACAGCAGGCCTGATCACATTAGAAGACATCTTGGAAGAGATCGTAGGCGATATCCGTGATGAATATGATGCTGACGAGGAAAAGGATTTTGTAAAACTGGGTCACGGCGTTTATCTGGTAGACGGTGCCATGAGCCTGGATGATGTAAATGACAGACTGGGGCTTTCACTGTATTCAGAAGATTATGATTCCATTGGCGGTCTTATGATAGAAAAGCTGGATCATATTCCGGTTCAGGGAGAATTGGTGACTGTTGGAAACATCCGCCTGTCTGCCCACAGAGTCAATGGAAACCGTATTAAGAAGGTCTGTATCCAGATTTTAAAGACAGATGGAAAATCCGGGAAAGAAGAAGGAAAAAACAGCGAAAAACAGTAAAAAAACATAGAAAAGTGCTTGCATTTAGCAGGAAACTATGATAATATCAATTCGTTGTGACAAGAATAGATGGTCCTCTGCTACTGAAGTATTATGAACAGGATTTTATGATACAGAGTATTAAGAACATCCAATAGATGAAGGAGGTTCACACCATGAACGAAATTATTAAGAATATCGAAGCAGCACAGTTAAAAGAGAACGTACCTAGCTTTAATGTTGGTGATACTGTAAAGGTATACAACAAGATCAAAGAGGGTAACCGCGAAAGAATTCAGATCTTTGAAGGAACTGTTATTAAGAGACAGAACGGCGGAGCCAGAGAGACTTTCACAGTAAGAAAGAACTCCAACGGTATCGGCGTTGAGAAGACCTGGCCATTACATTCCCCAAGCGTTGACAACGTAGAAGTTGTTCGTAAGGGTAAAGTAAGAAGAGCAAAACTGAACTACTTAAGAGACAGAGTAGGTAAGGCTGCTAAGGTAAAAGAGTTAGTTAAATAATTGAAGTAAGAATGATCAAAAAGGGGCAATGAAAATTGCCCCTTTTTAGCTCGTAATGTACTCTCGGAATCTTTTTGTACTTGATTTTGCGAGAAGATTTTTTGTCAGTTGTGCCCAAATTTTTGAGGCGTACGCGGTGCGTACGTTGATAAAATTCGGGTGCGACTGGCGGAAAATCGGCCGCAAAGGCAAGTGCATGAAAGACTCCGAGAGTACATCATATAAGACAGGTTGCAGACAGGTTTATTTTTCGGGGGTAACAGTGGATTTCTATATTAATGATGATACAGCCTGGCTGCGAAAAGCTGTAGGCTGGGTAGTGAATATTGTGGTAGCCATCGCCTGCGGCTGGTTTTTAGTTTATGGATTTGGAGAGCAGATCCTTATATCCGGCAATTCCATGCAGCCCCAGTTAAGTGCCCGGGATGTGGTCCTTATGAACCGTATCACCTATGTAACAAGAGATCCGGGACGCTTTGATGTGGTGGTATTTAAGAGGGAAGACGGAAAGAAAAATGTAAAACGTATTATCGGTCTTCCGGGAGAGACGGTGCAGATCAAAGATGGTCTTGTATATATTAACGGGGAAGCTTTAAAAGAAGATAAAATGGGGGAAGTATCCCTGGCAGGAAGAGCGGCAGAACCGGTGCGTTTGGGAGAAAAGGAATATTTTCTTTTAGGAGACAACCGCAGCAGCAGTGAGGACAGCCGTTTTCCAAATATTGGAAATGTAAAAAGAGAACAGATACTGGGCAAAGTGTGGTTTCGCATGCTTCCGCTGCTGAAGCTGGGCTTTGTATCGTAAAGGAGTTAAATAGTATGAATATACAGTGGTATCCAGGTCATATGACCAAGGCAAGAAGGGCAATGCAGGAAGATATCAAGCTCATCGACTTAGTGATCGAGCTGGTGGATGCCAGAGTCCCTTTTTCCAGCCGTAACCCGGATATTGATAAACTTGCAGCAGGAAAGGCAAGAATGGTCCTGTTAAATAAGGCAGATCTGGCAGATGAGGCAGAGACCCGTAAGTGGGCTCAGATGTTTGAAGACATGGGGATCCATGTAGTAAAGATCGATGCCCGTAACAAGGGAACCTTAAAGCAGGTACAGGCTGCCCAGCAGGAAGCATGTAAGGAAAAGATTGAAAGAGACAGACGCAGAGGTATTTTAAACCGCCCGATCCGTACCATGGTAGTAGGTATCCCTAACGTAGGAAAGTCTACTTTTATCAATTCCTTTGCAGGAAAAGCCTGCGCAAAAACAGGAAATAAGCCTGGTGTTACCAAGGGTAACCAGTGGATCCGTTTAAATAAGACTTTGGAGCTGTTAGATACCCCTGGTATCTTATGGCCACGTTTTGAGGACCAGCAGGTAGGTCTGCACCTGGCTCTCATTGGTTCTATTAATGATCAGATCTTAAATAAGGACGAACTGGCTTGTGAACTGATCAGCCTTTTGGAAAAAGATTATCCACAGGTGGTAAAAGACCGCTTTGGCATTGAAAATGTGGAAGAGGACCGTGTGAAAGTATTAGAAGAGATCGCAAGAAGCCGTGCCTGCCTGATGAAAGGCGGGGAATTAGATCTTGCGAGAGCTTCTGCATTGCTTTTAGATGATTTCCGCGCAGGCAAATTAGGCCGTATCAGCCTGGAAAAGGCAGAGGATTACAAAGACAGGATCAAGGTGAAATAAATGGCCAGAGAGTTAAAAGGGGAAAAACTGGAAAAAGAGCTTTTAAGGCTGGAAGAAATGAAAGCCTATGAAAAAGAAAATGCCCAGTATGAGCTGATCTGTGGTATTGACGAAGCCGGAAGAGGACCTTTAGCAGGTCCGGTAGCAGCAGGAGCTGTTATCCTTCCAAAGGACTGTCAGATCTTATATCTGAATGACTCTAAAAAGCTTTCTGAAAAGCGCAGGGAAGAGTTATTCTTGGAGATCAAGGAAAAGGCTCTTGCCTGGAGTGTAGGAATTGCCACACCGCAGCGCATCGATGAAATCAATATCCTGCAGGCTACCTATGAGGCTATGCGTGAGGCAATCAAAGGACTTGGCGTACAGCCGGGACTTTTGTTAAATGACGCTGTGACCATTCCCGGGATTGAAATTCCTCAGATCCCTATTGTAAAAGGCGACGCAAAAAGTGTATCTATTGCAGCAGCCAGCATTTTAGCCAAAGTTACCAGGGACCATATGATGATGGAATATGATGAGATCTATCCAGGCTATGGCTTTGGAAAACACAAAGGATATGGCACAAAAGCACATATCGAGGCATTAAAGACACTTGGCCCATGTCCTATCCACAGAGGAAGCTTTATCGGCCATTTTGTTGAAGTATAGGGGAAAATATAAAAGATTTGATGAATAAAAGAAAAATTGGCAGCCGTTACGAAGAAGCAGCGGCTGCTTTTTTGCAAAAACAGGGATTTCGCATTTTAGGGAAAAACTTCCGCTGCAGACAGGGGGAGATCGATCTGGTGTGCAGGGAAGGAAAAGAACTGGTATTTACAGAGGTAAAATACAGGTCCGATGCATCCTGCGGTTCACCTTTTGAGGCAGTAGATTTTCGCAAGCAGGAGAAAATACGGCGCACAGCCCTGTTTTATCTGTGCCGCTACGGCTATCCGGAAAATACGCCCTGCCGTTTTGATGTGGTGGGAATAACCGGAAGTAATATACAGCTGATACGAAATGCTTTTTAAACAAAGTATCCTTGTAAAGGATCTTTATATTGATTTATATAGAAAAGAGGCAGACAGATGATCCCATGGAACTATAAAAATGAGAAGAATATATTTATACAAAGGGAAGAAAATGGGGTTCCCTATCTTTCTTTTGCTGCCTTGGAAGAGACAGGCCTTGTGGTAAATGGATTTTCCACCCGTTTAGGAGGGGCAAGCAAGGGAAAATATGCTACTATGAACTTTGCCTGGAATAAAGGAGATGATCCGGCTGATGTGCTGGAAAACTACACCCGTATGGCAAAGGCATTGGGAGTTGACAGGGACCGTATGGTGGCATCCCAGCAGACCCATACCACCAATGTGCGCCTTGTGACAGAAGAAGACGCTGGAAAAGGTGTAGTGAGAGAACGGGATTACACAGATGTGGACGGACTGATCACCAATGTGCCTGATCTTACACTGGCAACCTTTTATGCAGACTGTGTGCCTTTGTATTTTGTGGATCCGAAACATAAAGCCATCGGCCTTTCCCATTCCGGTTGGCGGGGCACTGTAAACAGAATGGGACAATGTACCATAGATGCCATGAAAAAAGCCTTTGGAACCAGCCCTAAGGATCTGATCACCTGCATCGGGCCAAGCATCTGCCAGGACTGTTTTGAAGTAGGAGAAGAAGTGGCAGAGGCATTTATGGAAAGTTTTAAGCCGGAGTGGCACAATGAGATCATTGCCCCTGGAAAACGTCCGGACAAATACCAATTAGATCTGTGGCGGGCCAATGAGATCATTTTTATGGAAGCCGGGGTAAAGCCGGAAAATATCCACACTACCAATATCTGCACCATGTGCAACCATGAATATCTCTTTTCCCACCGTAAAGTTGGAAATGAAAGAGGCAATATGGGTGCTTTTCTGTGCCTTAGGTGATGTATTTTTTAAGGAAATGTCCTGGAATACTTGACCCTTATCGTGGAAAATGGTATAAAACAATAGGATAAAGGACTATTATTAGGACTATTAGGACCATTATAGGACAAAGGAGTATGCTTTCATGGCTAATAATTTTGTATTCAATGACTCTCTTCCAGTAGCACCTTTAAAGTTAGCTGCACTGGAAAGCTGCAAGGACTTTGCATCTAAGGTAGATTCTCACATCGTTCAGTTCCGCCGCAACGATATGGAGGAATTAAAGCGCCGCAAGGCAGATCTGCATTATCGCGGTTATGATGTGGACTCTTATCTGTTGGATTTTGAGTGCCCGAGATTTGGTACCGGTGAGGCAAAGGCAGTGATCAATGAGTCTGTCAGAGGTACAGACATTTTTGTAATGGCAGATGTAATGAACTACAGCATTCCTTACACTGTTTGCGGCTACACCAATCACATGTCACCAGATGACCATTTCCAGGATATGAAGCGTGTGATCGGTTCCTGCGTGGCAACTGCGCACCGCGTAAATGTAGTTATGCCTTTCTTGTATGAAAGCCGTCAGCATAAGAGAAGCAAACGTGAATCCTTAGACTGTGCTATGGCATTAGAAGAGTTGATCCAGATGGGCGTTGAAAACATTATTACTTTTGATGCTCATGACCCAAGAGTACAGAATGCCATCCCGCTGTACGGATTTGACAACTTCATGCCAACTTATCAGTTTGTAAAGACACTGTTTACTCATGATAAGACCACTCAGATCGACAAAGATCATCTGATGATCATCAGCCCGGATGAAGGCGCTATGAACCGTGCTGTATACCTGGCAAACAACCTGGGAGTTGATATGGGTATGTTCTATAAACGCCGTGACTACTCCAAGGTAGTAAACGGACGTAACCCGATCGTTGCACATGAATTCCTTGGTTCTTCTGTAGAAGGAAAGACCGTTCTTATCATCGACGATATGATCTCCTCCGGTGAGAGCATGTTAGACACCTGTAAGGAATTAAAGGAGAGAAAGGCAGCAAAGGCGATCGTATGCTGCACCTTTGGTCTGTTCACCAATGGTCTTGAGAAGTTTGACGAATATTATGAAAAGGGATATCTGGACTATGTAATTACCACCAACTTAAATTACCGTCCAAAAGAACTTTTCGACCGCAAGTGGTATCTGGAAGCTGATATGAGCAAGTACACTGCAGCAATCATCAACTCCTTAAACCACGACCGTTCCATCAGCGCATCCCTGTCTCCAACAGACAAGATCCAGAAGCTGGTACAGAGACGCCACAATGGGGAGATCTAACGACCCATCTGCGACAGCAGGCAGTGGAGCGCGATAGCGCGGGGGTCGTGAGTGTATATACTAGCAATCATCATGCCGCAAAACAGAGGGTAAATCTGCTTTGCGGCATTTTCGTGCTGTAAATCTGGTTTACAAAACTTTCTAAAATTGTTATGATGTAATGAGCGAAGGGAAAAATAAGCGACGCCGAAAGGTGGCATTTATTTTTCACGAGCCATTAACGAAGGTTCTGCCTGCGACAGCAGGCAGTGGAGCGCGTCAGTGCGTGAACCTAAGTGAACTAACGAAATACACAGAGGTTATATGAATATGAATAAAAAACTGGAAGGACATCCGATCTCAAAAGTAGATCCGGGTTCCATTGGAGAGGAACTGGAGCTGGAGCCGGGAGACAGGGTCCTTACCATCAACGGAAATCCCGTTGAAGACATTTTTGACTACGAATACTATGTAAACAGCCCGTCTATGACCATGGTGGTGCGAAAGGCCAACGGGGAAGAATGGGAACTGGATATAGAAAATGATTATGAAGATCTGGGACTGACTTTTGAAAACGGTCTGATGAGCGATTACCGTTCCTGCAGCAACAAATGTATTTTCTGCTTTATCGACCAGATGCCGCCGGGAATGAGAGAGACCCTTTATTTCAAAGATGATGATACCCGTTTATCGTTCCTTCAGGGAAATTATGTTACACTGACCAACTTAAAAGATAAAGATGTAGAGCGTATCATCCGCTTCAAACTGGCGCCCATCAACATTTCCGTACAGACGACCAATCCGGAACTGCGGTGTATGATGCTGCACAACCGGTTTGCGGGACGGGCCTTAAAGATCATTGACCGCTTATATGAAGCGGAAACTCCTATGAACGGCCAGATCGTTCTCTGCAAGGGAGTAAATGACGGGGCAGAGCTGGAACGTTCCATCAGTGACCTGTCCAAATATGCCCCTGTTATGCAGAGCGTTTCCGTAGTTCCTGTAGGACTTTCCAAATACAGAGACGGCTTATATCCATTAGAGCCTTTTACAAAAGAAGACGCCTGCGCTACTATTGATATGATCGAACGGTGGCAGAAGAAGATCTACGCAGAACACGGGATCCATTTTATCCATGCCAGCGATGAGTTTTATACACTGGCAGAAAGGGAACTGCCGGAGGAAGAACGCTATGACGGCTATATCCAGCTGGAAAATGGCGTGGGAATGCTGCGTCTTATGGCTACAGAGGTAGCAGATGCCTTAGACAAGGTAGAAGGAAATGACGAACCGGGACTGGTATCCCTTGCAACCGGCCGTCTTCCTTATCCTTATATGGAAAAATATGCTGGATGGATCCGGAAAAAATTCCCAAACAGGACCATCAACATTTATCCCATCCGGAATGATTTTTTTGGGGAGCGTATTACGGTTTCAGGTCTGATCACTGCAAAAGACCTGATCGCCCAGCTGAAGGATAAAAATCTGGGAGAATATCTCCTTCTTCCTATTAATATGTTCCGTATCGGTGAAACTGTATTCTTAGATGACTTAACAGCAGAAGATGTAGAAAAGGCTTTACAAGTTAAGATACGTATAGTAAAATCAGACGGGCAAGATTTTGTCCACGCTATCCTTGATCCATCTTCAGAGCCGGAGCCTGAACCAAAGGAAGAAGGGCTTCCTGGAGAAGAATATGGTTATGAAGGCTATGAGTTAGATGAGATATGGGAAGATGAGGATGAGTATATAGAGGACGATGAAACAGAAAGTGAAAGATAATAAGGTCGTCGGCAGCTGTGAATGCTGCGGAAACTATGTATATGATGAAGAAAATGAATACTATGTCTGCGAAGTAGATTTAGATGAGGACGATATGGTGCGCTTCTTAAAAGGAGATGTGAGAGCCTGCCCTTATTACCAGTCAGATGACGAGTATAAGATCGTGCGCAAACAGATATAGTGGTGATAAAGCGCAGGCAAAGCATGGCGCTTGACAAAGTAAGGAGGAAAACAATTGAGTAAACCGGTAGTGGCCATTGTAGGAAGGCCAAACGTTGGAAAATCCACCCTGTTCAATGTAATTGCAGGGGATACTATTTCCATTGTAAAAGATACACCAGGTGTTACCAGAGACAGAATTTATGCAGACTGTACCTGGCTGAACATGAACTTTACACTGATCGATACAGGTGGTATTGAGCCTGACAGCAGCGATATCATTCTTTCACAGATGAGAGAGCAGGCGGAGATCGCGATTGCTACTGCAGACGTGATCGTATTTATCGTAGATGTACGTCAGGGTCTGGTAGACGCTGACTCGAAGGTAGCAGATATGCTGCGCAAGTCCCACAAGCCAGTGATCCTGGCTGTAAACAAGGTAGACAGCCTTGCAAAATTCGGCAATGATGTATATGAATTCTATAATTTAGGTATCGGTGATCCGATCCCCGTATCCGGTGCTTCCCGTTTAGGTATCGGCGATCTGTTAGATGAGGTAGTAAAACATTTCGATGCTTCCCAGATGGAAGAAGAGGAAGATGACCGTCCAAGGATCGCAGTAGTAGGAAAACCAAATGTGGGTAAATCTTCTCTTATCAATAAGCTGTTAGGTGAGAACCGTGTGATCGTTTCCAATATTGCAGGAACCACCAGAGATGCAGTAGATACAGAGATCATCCACAATGGTGTTCCCTATGTATTTATTGATACAGCAGGACTGCGCCGTAAGAATAAGATCAAAGAAGACCTGGAGCGCTACAGTATCATCCGTACTGTAACAGCAGTAGACCGTGCGGATGTAGTCATTATTGTAATTGATGCAAAAGAGGGCATCACAGAGCAGGATGCAAAGATCGCAGGTATTGCCCATGAACGTGGAAAAGGTATCATTGTTGCTGTAAACAAGTGGGATGCCATTGAAAAGAATGACAAGACCATTTATCAGTATACCAATAAGTTAAAAGAAACTCTCTCTTTTATGCCATATGCAGAGTATATCTTTATCTCAGCAGAAACAGGCCAGAGACTTCCAAAACTGTTTGAACTGATCGATGCAGTGCGCCAGAACCAGAATATGCGTGTAGCTACCGGTGTGTTAAATGAGATCGTATCCGAGGCAGTTGCCATGCAGCAGCCACCGTCTGACAAGGGTAAGCGCTTAAAGATCTACTATGTGACCCAGGTCGCTGTAAAGCCGCCTACATTTGTAGTCTTTGTAAACGACAAGGAACTGATGCATTTCTCTTATACCAGATATATAGAGAACCAGATCCGCAATGCCTTTGGTTTCAGAGGTACATCTTTAAAATTCATTATCCGCGAGCGGAAAGATAAGGATAAATAGTTAATAAATAGACAATGTAGATCAGCAGGGCCTGCTGCACACAGCTTTTAAAAACAGCTGGCGCAGCAGTCCCTGAATTGCGTTTTGGTTGCAAAAGCAAATGTGCGTATTACACGGACAAATATCTATGCTAAAAAGTGTAAAAACATGTGAAAACGCAAAAAATAAAATGTGATAAAATTACATAAGGGGTATGAAAATGGAACGTCTTGTATGTTTGGCAGTGGGGTATCTGTTTGGTATCTTCCAGACTGGTTATATTTATGGAAGGGTCCACGGGATCGACATCCGCAAATACGGAAGCGGAAATTCCGGCAGTACCAATGCGCTGCGTGTAATGGGAAAGAAAGCAGGCCTTACTGTATTTTTGGGAGATTTCTTAAAAACAGTGATCCCCTGTATGGCAGTGCGCTTTGTTTTTAAAGACCAGCCGGACTATGCATATGTGTATATGCTTTATATTGGTTTAGGAGTTATCTTAGGACATAATTATCCTTTTTATCTGCATTTTAAAGGCGGAAAAGGAATTGCGGCACCAGCCGGTATCATTTTCTCAATTGACTGGAGACTGACTGTTTTATGTCTGGCGGTATTTGTACTGATCGTGGCTGTAACACGTTATGTTTCTTTAGGTTCCCTGGTGGTTTCTGTGATCCTTCTGGCATGGAATATCTACATGGGAAGATGCGGAGCTTACAGTTTAAGCGCTATTTCTTCTATAGAATATAGCGCAGTGACAGCAGTGATCGCTGCTATGGCATTCTGGCGGCACAGGGCAAATATCGTCCGTCTGATCCATGGAAATGAAAATAAGATCGGCGCAAAAAAATCATAAAAAATGGCAAAGGATGGTGGGGTTATGGCATCAGTTGGAGTAATCGGATCAGGAACATGGGGAACATCACTGGCGATCCTTTTAAACGGAAATGGTCATAAAGTGCAGCTCTGGTCAGCAGTTCCCGCAGAAGTGGAAAGTTTATCAGTAAACAGAAAGCATCCCAATTTAGGAGATACGCCAATACCGGAAGCAATTGAGATCACCGGTGACTTAAAGGCGGCTATGAAGGACAAAGATCTGTTGGTCCTGTCCGTGCCATCTGTCTACGTGAGACAGACAGCAGCAAAAATGAAACCATGGTTAAAACCAGGTCAGATCGTTACAAATGTAGCAAAGGGAATTGAAGAGGCAACTTTAAAAACTCTTTCAGAGGTCATTGAAGAAGAACTTCCAGAAGCAGAGGTAACCGTCCTTTCCGGACCGAGCCATGCAGAAGAAGTGAGCAGAGGTCTTCCTACCACCTGTGTAGCAGGCGCTCACAGCAAGGCAGCAGCAGAATATGTGCAGAGTTTATTTATGAGTCCTGTATTCCGCGTATACACGAGTCCGGATATGTTAGGCATTGAGCTGGGCGGAGCATTAAAGAATGTCATTGCCCTGGCGGCAGGCACGGCAGATGGTTTAGGATGTGGGGATAACACAAAGGCAGCCCTGATCACCAGAGGTATTGCAGAGATCACCCGTTTAGGAACGGTTATGGGCGGAAAGCCGGAGACCTTCTCAGGACTGACTGGTATCGGCGATCTGATCGTTACCTGTGCCAGCATGCACAGCCGTAATCGCAGGGCAGGTATCCTCATCGGCAAAGGCTATACCATGGATGAGGCAATGAAAGAAGTAAAGATGGTAGTGGAAGGCGTTTATTCTGCAAAGGCAGCTTTAAAGCTGGCAGAAAAATACCATGTGACCATGCCCATCGTAGAACAGGTGAATGAAGTTTTATTTGATGGCAAGTCTGCAAAAGATGCCCTGGCAGAGCTGATGCTGCGGGATAAGAGGATGGAAAATACCTGTCTTGTCTGGGATAAGGAATAACTCCCATAACTACAGGTTATGAAACAACCTATCCTTCTCATATTTTTTTATAAAAAGGTATTGACAAGGCAATAGTCAGTTTTTATAATGTAAAAAGTTTAAGAACAAATGTATCTGTATGAAAGACATATCAGATACAGTCATGTGAGGAGGAAACTATTATGAAAAAAAGATTCTTAAGCGCTGGTTTAGCAGTAGTTATGGCAGCATCTTTAACCGCATGCGGCGGCTCTGACTCCGCATCTACCACAGCAGCAGCTGCTGGTGAAAGCAAGGCAGAGGGAGAAAGCGCAGCAGCAGGCGAAAGCAGTGCAGCAGCAGATGGCGCTGTATTTAAAATCGGTGGCATCGGCCCTGTAACCGGTGGTGCAGCAGTTTATGGTCTGGCTGTACAGCATGGTGCAGAAGTTGCTGTTAAGGAGATCAACGAGGCTGGCGGTATCAATGGCGCACAGATCGAATTCCAGTTCCAGGATGATGAGCATGACGCAGAGAAGTCTGTTAATGCTTACAATACTTTAAAAGACTGGGGCATGCAGGCTCTGGTAGGAACTACTACCTCCGCTCCATGTATCGCAGTTGCTGATAAGACCGCAGCTGATAATATGTTCCAGATCACTCCATCCGGTTCCGCAGTAGAGTGTGCCGCAAATCCAAACGTATTCCGTGTATGCTATTCTGACCCGGCTCAGGGTACTGCATCTGCTAAGTACATTGGTGAGCACAAACTGGCAAGCAAGGTTGCTGTAATCTATGACAGCTCTGATGTATACTCTAGCGGTATCTATGAGAAGTTTGCTCAGGAAGCTCCAAACCAGGGCATTGAAGTTGTTGACGCAGAAGCATTTACCGCAGACAGCAACAAGGATTTCTCTACTCAGTTACAGAAAGCAAAAGAGTCCGGCGCAGAGCTGGTATTCTTACCAATCTACTATACAGAGGCTTCTCTGATCTTACAGCAGGCTAATACCATGGGCTATGCTCCACAGTTCTTCGGATGCGATGGTATGGATGGTATCTTACAGGTTGAGAACTTTGATGTAAAGCTGGCAGAAGGACTGATGCTGTTAACTCCATTTGCTGCAGATGCTACCGATGATCTGACAGTAAACTTTGTAAAGAGCTACGAAGAAGCATATGGCGAGACTCCAATCCAGTTCGCTGCAGATGCTTATGATGCAGTTTACATCATCAAGGCTGCTATGGAAGAAGCAAATGTAACTCCTGATATGTCCGCAAGTGATATCTGCGACGCTATGGAAGGCGTTATGACCCAGATCAAGGTAGACGGTCTGACCGGTTCCAACATGAGCTGGACTGAAGACGGCGAGCCTGAGAAGGATCCTAAGGCTGTTCAGGTTGTAGACGGCGCTTACAAGGCAATGGAATAATCAATTTCAGAAGGTTTAAAATCTGATCAATAACCCAAAGGAGGGTTGTCGTTAAGACAACCCTCTTGGTTTTATAGGGGAATTTAAACTTTCAATATTTAATGAAGAGGTGTATGTATGAGCTTTATCAACTATTTGATCAATGGCGTCAGCCTGGGCAGTGTATATGCGATCATCGCACTGGGATATACCATGGTTTATGGTATTGCGAAGATGCTGAATTTCGCTCACGGTGATATTATTATGATAGGAAGCTATGTTGTGTTCGTCACAGTCAGCTCCATGGGGCTTCCGCCTATGTTAGGCGTCCTGCTGGCAGTAGCAGCATGCACATTGTTAGGTGTTGTCATTGAGCGGGTGGCATATAAGCCATTACGTAGTGCGTCACCTCTTGCTGTACTGATCACAGCCATCGGTGTCAGCTACCTGCTCCAGAACGTAGCACTGCTGATCTTTGGCGCGGATACAAAATCATTTACTTCTGTTGTAAAGATCCCGGCATTAAAGCTGGCAGACGGCCAGTTAAATATTACCGGCGAGACCATTGCAACCATTCTTTCCTGTATCGTGATCATGGTATGCCTGATGGCATTTATTAACCGTACAAGAGCAGGACAGGCTATGTTAGCTGTTTCAGAAGATAAGGGTGCGGCAACCTTAATGGGTATCAATGTAAACGGAACCATTGCTTTAACTTTCGCTATCGGTTCTGCACTGGCAGCCATTGCAGGTGTGCTGTTATGCTCCGCTTATCCGTCCTTAACCCCATATACAGGTTCCATGCCAGGTATCAAGGCATTCGTGGCAGCAGTATTTGGCGGTATCGGATCCATCCCAGGCGCTTTTATCGGAGGCGTTCTCTTAGGTGTGATCGAGATCCTTTCCAAGGCGTATATTTCTTCCCAGCTTTCAGATGCCATCGTGTTCTCAGTACTGATCATTGTACTGTTAGTAAAACCCACCGGTATTCTTGGCAAGAAGATCAGTGAGAAAGTGTAGGTGCGGGTATGAAAAGTAAAGCAAAGCAGAAGACATTTATCAACAATATGATCACATATGCCATTGTGGTTGTGGCATATATCGTTGTTCAGATCTTAATGGGCACCGGACATATGTCCAGCCTGATGAAAGGACTTTTAGTTCCTTTCTGTATCTATGTTATTATGGCAGTTTCCTTAAACCTGACAGTAGGTATCCTGGGTGAGTTAAGCCTTGGACACGCAGGTTTTATGTGCGTAGGCGCTTTCGCCGGAGCGTTGTTCTCCAAGTGCATGAAGGGCTCTATGAATCCGACGGTTTCTCTGATCATTGCAGTAATCATCGGAGCGGTAGTAGCAGCTGTTTTCGGTATTCTCATCGGTATCCCGGTACTCCGATTAAAAGGTGACTACCTGGCTATCGTAACTCTGGCGTTTGGTGAGATCATTAAAAATATCATCAATGCTGTATATCTGGGAAGAGATGGTTCCGGCTTCCATATTTCTTTAAAAGACTCCATGTCCTTAAATATGGATGCAGACGGCGAAGTGCTGATCAAGGGTGCCCAGGGTATTACCGGTACACCTCAGGCAGCAACTTTTACCATTGGTGTGATCCTGGTACTGATCACTTTATTTATTGTAATGAACCTGGTCAATTCCCGTACAGGCCGCGCTATCATGGCTATCCGCGATAACCGTATTGCAGCAGAGTCTATTGGTATCAACATCACAAAATATAAACTGATGGCATTCAGTATTTCCGCAGGTCTTGCTGGCGTGGCAGGTGTTCTCTATGCACACAACCTGACAACACTGACCGCTCTGCCAAAGAACTTTGGTTATAACATGTCCATTATGATCCTGGTTTATGTAGTTCTTGGCGGTATCGGAAGCATCCGCGGTTCTGTGATCGCTACCGTTATCCTGTATCTCCTTCCAGAGATGCTCCGAGGACTGAGCAATTACCGTATGCTGATGTACGCCATCGTGCTGATCTTAGCTATGCTGTTTAACTCTGCACCTCAGTTTGTAGTTATTCGTGAGAGAATGTTTGCAGCATTAAAGGGAAATAAGAAACCGGCAAAGGAGGCAAAATAATATGGCATTACTGGAAGTAAAGAATTTAAGTATATCCTTTGGCGGCTTAAAGGCAGTTGATAATTTCCATATCAACATTGAAAAGGGACAGCTGTATGGACTGATCGGACCAAACGGTGCCGGAAAGACCACCATTTTCAACCTTCTTACAGGTGTATATAAGCCAAATGCAGGAAGTATCGTTTTAGACGATGTAAATATTACCGGAAAAAGTACCATTGAGATTAATCAGGCCGGTATTGCAAGAACCTTCCAGAATATCCGTCTTTTCAAGGATATGTCCGTTCTTGATAATGTAAAGGCAGGACTTCACAATCATCATAAATATTCTACAGTAGAAGGTATTTTCCGTCTTCCGAGATATTTTAAGATTGAAAAAGAGATGGACGAAGAGGCCATGAACCTGTTAAAGGTATTTGACCTGGATAAGGAATGTGATTTTAAGGCTTCCAACTTACCTTATGGTAAGCAGAGAAAGTTAGAGATCGCAAGAGCCCTGGCAACAGAGCCAAAGCTCCTTCTGTTAGATGAGCCGGCAGCGGGCATGAACCCTAACGAGACAGCAGAACTGATGGATACCATCCGTTTTGTACGTGACAATTTTAACATGACTGTACTTCTTATTGAGCATGATATGAAGCTGGTAAGCGGTATCTGCGAGAAGCTGACCGTTTTAAACTTCGGACAGGTCTTAAGAGAAGGCGCTACCAGTGATGTACTGCATGATCCGGAAGTTATCAAGGCATATCTGGGTGAATAAGGAGGAGAGATAGTATGGCAATGCTTGAAGTAAAAGACCTGGAAGTATACTATGGTGTGATCCAGGCTTTAAAGGGAATCTCCTTTGATGTAGACCAGGGAGACATTGTAGCGCTGATCGGTGCCAATGGTGCAGGAAAGACCACCACTTTGCATACCATTACCGGCCTGTTAAACGCAAAAGCAGGAAAGATCATTTACGAGGGAAAAGACATTACCCACATTCCGGGCTATAAGCTGGTAAGTATGGGAATTGCCCATGTTCCGGAAGGACGCCGTGTATTTGCGACCCTTTCTGTTTTACAGAACCTGATGATGGGCGCTTATACCCGCAGGGATAAAAATGAGATCGAAGAAACATTAAAGATGATCTATAAACGTTTCCCACGTCTGGAAGAGAGAAAGAATCAGTTAGCAGGAACCTTATCCGGCGGCGAGCAGCAGATGCTTGCTATGGGCCGTGCTCTTATGAGCCATCCGAAGGTAATGGTATTAGATGAGCCGTCTATGGGACTTTCACCTATTTATGTAAATGAGATCTTTGATATTATCCAGCAGATCAACAAAGACGGCACTACGGTCCTTTTAGTAGAGCAGAACGCAAAGAAAGCACTTTCTATTGCTAACAAGGCATATGTTCTGGAAACAGGAACCATTGCCCTTTCCGGCGATGCAAAAGAACTGATGAATAACGACCGTGTAAAGAAGGCTTATTTAAGCGAATAAAGATCATACCCTCTTGCATATGTTATATAAACGTGCAAGGGGGTATTTTTATGGACAATTTTAATGTATACAAGGATATTCAGGCCAGAACAAAGGGAGAGATCTACATCGGTGTGGTGGGACCGGTGCGTACAGGAAAGTCTACCTTTATCAAGCGTTTTATGGAGCTGGCTGTGCTTCCGGCTATGGAAGATGAAAGTCTAAAGGCAGTAAGTACCGATGAACTTCCCCAGAGCGCAGGGGGAAAAACGGTGATGACAACGGAACCGAAATTTATCCCCAAAGAGGCGGTGCAGATCACTTTGGGAGACGGGATCCAGGCGAAAGTGCGCCTCATCGACTGTGTAGGCTATATGGTAGACGGGGCTGCAGGCCATGTGGAAAATGGGGAAGAGCGGATGGTGAAAACGCCCTGGTCTGAAAAAGAAATCCCCTTTACCCAGGCGGCCCAGATCGGCACCAGGAAAGTCATAGGGGATCATTCTACCATTGGCATTGTAGTGACTACGGACGGCTCTGTTGGGGAATTAAAGCGCTCTGCCTATATAGATGCGGAAAAACAGACTGTAGATGAATTGAAAAAGCTGGGGAAGCCATTTATCCTTCTTTTAAATTCTACGAAACCCTATTCAGATGAAACCTTAAAGCTGGCAGAACAGCTGGCAGCTGATTATGGGGTGACAGTTCTTCCCGTCAGCTGCGAGCAGCTGAAAAAAGAAGATATTTTCCATATTCTGGAAAGTGTTTTAAAAGAATTTCCTGTTACGCAACTGGATTTTCATATTCCCAAATGGCTGGAAGTCCTTCCGGCTACCCACTGGCTTAAAACCCAGGTGATCGATATGGCAAGGGAACTTTTAAAGAAAGTCAGCCACATGAAAGATGCAGCTTCTCAGATAAAGACATTTGGCGGCTCATCAGGACCTGTGGAAAAGATCACGATCGAAAAAATGGAAATGGCAGACGGTACCGTATCCTTACAGGTACAGATGGATGACAGCTATTATTATCAGATATTAAGCGACTATGTAGGACTGCCTATAGAAGGTGAGTACCAGCTGATGCAGACTTTAAGCACTTTAGCAGGTATGCAGAAAGAGTATGATAAAGTAAAAGAGGCCCTGGCCCAGGCCAGATTAAAGGGATATGGGGTCATGATGCCTCAGAAAGATGAGATATTATTAGATGAACCGGAAGTGATACGTCATGGAAATAAGTACGGCGTGAAAATGAAGGCCCAGGCGCCCTCTGTAAACCTGATCCGGGCCCAGATCGAGACCGAGATCGCTCCTATTGTGGGAAGCGAGCAGCAGGCAAAGGACCTGATCGCATACATAAAATCCAGTTCCAAAGACAGTGAAGAAGGCATCTGGAATGCCAATATCTTCGGCAAATCCATTGAACAGATCGTAGAAGACGGCATCCAGGCCAAGATCTCCCAGATGACCGATGAGTGCCAGCAGAAATTGCAGGATACACTGCAGAAGATCATTAATGACAGTAATGGGGGGATGATCTGTATTATCATATGACACACCAGGGGACAAAACTCAAAAATCCGATGCAAGCTTGCTTGCAAGAGGATTTTCGAGCTTGGGACCCGGTGGCATATGCGTAGTAAGCGACATTATCAGAAAACTTGTCTAATTTATGCAAAATAACTGAAAAAGTTTGCAAATAAACATGCAAATGTGCTATACTAGAGTCAGCAAAAACGAGACCCTTATAATAACAATAAAAAGGGGCAACAGAGGGGAGAATGCTTATGAAACTGACCTTTATCGGAGCAGACCATGAAGTTACAGGCAGCTGTCATTTTCTGGAAGTAGGAGATACAAAAGTCCTTATTGACTGTGGTATGGAGCAGGGGAACAATCCTTACCAGAATGCGGAACTTCCGGTCAGTTACAGCGACATTGACTACGTATTTCTGACCCACGCCCACATTGACCATGCAGGCATGCTTCCCTGGATCTATGCCAGAGGATTTAAGGGGCAGATCATAACCACCTATGCGACTGCAGACCTGTGTGGCATTATGCTTCGGGACAGTGCCCACATTCAGGAGATGGAGGCAGAGTGGCGCAATCGTAAAGCACGCAGAGCCGGCAAAACAGAGGTAGAAGCCCTTTATACCATGCAGGATGCAGAAGGAGTTCTGGGCCATTTTGAAGGTGTGGCTTATGGACAGAAGTTTAAATTAAACGAAAACATCACCCTGCGTTTTACGGATGTAGGCCATCTTCTTGGTTCAGCCTCTATTGAGATCTGGGCGACAGAAGGGGATGAACAGCGAAAGATCGTCTTTTCCGGTGATATCGGAAACAAGAATAAACCGCTGATCCGGGATCCCCAGTATATTTCTGACGGCGATTATGTAGTGATGGAGTCCACCTATGGAAACCGCTATCACAAAAAGGGCGAAGACCATGTAGTAGGTCTGGCCCGTATCATCCAGCAGACCTTAGACCGCCAGGGCAATGTAGTGATCCCGGCCTTTGCAGTAGGCAGGACCCAGGAACTTCTTTATATGATCCGCCATATTAAGGAAGAAAAGCTGGTTACCGGTCACGATGGCTTCCAGGTATATGTGGATAGCCCGTTGGCAGTAGAAGCTACCCATGTATTTAAGCAGAATATGGTGGAATGCTATGACGAGGAGACAAAGGCGTTGGTAGAACGGGGTATCAACCCAATTGATTTCCCGGGATTAAAGCTTTCCGTTACCAGTGAAGAGTCAAAAAATATCAACTTTGATATGACCCCGAAGGTGATCATTTCCGCAGCAGGTATGTGTGATGCCGGCCGTATCCGCCACCACTTAAAACATAATCTGTGGAGGGAAGAATGCAGTGTGGTATTTGCCGGATACCAGGCAGAAGGAACCTTAGGCCGTCTGCTTCAGGATGGTGCCCCTGCTGTAAAGATCTTTGGTGAAGAGATCGATGTGAAGGCGCATATTGAGACTTTGGATGGTATCAGCGGCCATGCAGACAGAGACGGCCTTCTTACCTGGGCTGCAGCCTTTGAACAAAAGCCCAAATATGTATTTGTAGTACATGGAAATGACGAGTCCTGTGAGTCTCTTACGGATGCTTTAAATACCCAGCTTGGCCTTACAGCAAAAGCACCTTATTCCGGTTCGGAATTTGACCTGATAAAGGGTGTATGGATCAAGGAGACCGAGCCTGTTCCGGTAGAGGCAGAAACTCAGGCAACCAGAAAGGCAACAGGCGTTTACACCAGACTGGTGGATGCAGGACAGATGCTTATGGATGTGATCGCACGCAACCAGGGCGGGGCAAATCAGGATCTGACCCGTTTTACAGAGCAGATATTAGCTCTTTGCGAAAAATGGAACCGATAAACAACAGGAGTACAGAGAAAAATGACAGAAGTAAAGATCTACACAGATGGATCAGCAAGAGGAAATCCAGACGGACCGGGAGGTTATGGAGTGGTCATGCATTATGTGGATAAAAATGGCCAGTTACATGAAAAGACCTTATCTGCAGGTTACAAAAAGACCACCAATAACCGTATGGAGTTAATGGCAGCCATAGCAGGCTTGGAAGCTTTAAATCGCCCCTGTAAGATCGAGCTGTATTCAGACTCGAAATATCTTACAGATGCCTTTAACAAAAACTGGATCAGCGGCTGGATCGCCAAAGGCTGGAACCGGGGCAAAAGCGGACCGGTGAAAAACATTGACCTGTGGAAGCGCCTTTTAAAGGCAAAAGAGCAGCATCAGGTCACATTCATCTGGGTAAAAGGCCATGCCGGACATCCACAGAATGAGCGGTGTGACCAGCTGGCTACTACAGCGGCAGACGGAAATAATTTAATAGAAGATGAGGGCTTATCCTTATGATCCATGGGGCTGTTTCAACACAGCCCCAATTTTTACGCAAATCTTACAAAATATTACTCCTTTCGAATTTGTATTCACAAGCACCTGATTTTGTGGTACTGTATGACTGGAAAACATTACTCTTTATCAGGGATGTGAAAGAATGAAAGACAGAAGGATATGGGTCATCATCGGTTGTATCCTGGTAGTAGGGATCGCCATTACTAGCTATACAAGTTCCGTTGTAAAAAAAGTCCCACAGGAACAGAAAATACAGGTTCTTTCTGAGACCACGGCTGAAACAGCAGTGGATAGTGACTCTGCGCCTTTGCAGGCAGTCCCCCGGGAAGCACAGGCAAAAATGAAAGCAGGTGATCCGGAACAGACAGAGGCAGCGGGTGCCGGGATACGTTCTGAGAAAGAAACAGAAGCCAGGACGGCAGAGGAAACAGAAGAAAGCAATTCCTCAGAAGATCAGGTGCAGGTCCAGGCGGCAGATCCTCCGGATGAAGGTTTGGAGCCGGTTTTACATGATGCAGAACCGGAACAGGAAAGCTATACAGACCGCCTGAGAAACTTAGACAGCCAGATCCAGAAAATGCAGGAACAGGAAACAGACTCCAATGTTTATTCCGCTAAAACTTCTGCAGAAACCCAGTTGAAAATGTGGGATGGGGAATTAAGCACTGTATACAATGCATTATTAGAAGCCCTTCCCCAGGAAGAGGCCCAAAGCCTTGCAAATGAGGAAAGAGACTGGCTGAAAAAAAGAGAGTCAGACGCAGCTGACAGCTCCGGAAAAAGCGGAAACAGTTTAAGTTATGCCTCAAGCATGGTCAATCAGACCAGAGAGAGGGCCTATGAGCTGGCAAAACGGTGTGATGCACTGGCAGAAGAAAATTAAATAGAGATCTGTTACAATGAAAAAATGACTCTGGACATAGTTCCGGAGTCATTTTCTCTTGCTAATTCAGCGCTTATATGGTAAAATTCCGATTATGAGTTTATATACATGGTTTGTTTTAGGAGGGCATTCACAGGCGAAGTCTGTTCTGCCCGGATTTTTGCTGTCCTGAAATATTTACTGAAAAACCCTAAATCAAATTTATATAATGGAGGAAGAAAAAAGTGAAACAACCACAGTACCGCGGAGTGAACGAGCTGCGCCGTATGTTCCTTGAGTTCTTTGAGAGCAAGGGTCATCTGGCTATGAAGAGCTTTTCACTTGTACCGCATAATGATAACAGCCTTCTGCTGATCAACTCCGGTATGGCACCTTTAAAGCCTTACTTTACCGGACAGGAGATCCCGCCAAGAAGAAGAGTGACCACCTGCCAGAAATGTATCCGTACAGGTGATATTGAAAATATTGGAAAGACCGCACGTCACGGTACTTTCTTTGAGATGTTAGGAAACTTCTCTTTCGGTGATTACTTCAAGACAGAAGCGATCCACTGGTCCTGGGAATTCTTAACAGAAGTAGTCGGACTGGATCCAGACCGTCTGTATCCATCTGTTTACCAGGATGATGATGAAGCATTTGATATCTGGAACAAGGAGATTGGTATTGCACCAGAGAGAATTTTCCGTTTTGGTAAGGAAGACAACTTCTGGGAGCATGGTTCAGGTCCTTGCGGCCCATGTTCTGAGATCTACTACGACAGAGGCGAAAAGTACGGCTGCGGCAAGCCAGGATGTACCGTAGGCTGCGAGTGCGACCGTTACATCGAAGTATGGAACAACGTATTCAGCCAGTTTGATAATGACGGTCATGGCCATTATTCCGAACTGAAGCAGAAGAACATTGATACAGGTATGGGTCTGGAGCGTCTGGCAGTTGTTGTCCAGGATGTAGACTCCCTGTTTACTGTAGATACCAACAAGGCTCTGTTAGACAGAGTATGTGCTCTTTCTAACAAGGAATACCAGAAAGACCATGAGACCGATGTTTCTCTTCGTATTGTTACAGACCATATCAAGTCCTGTACCTTCATGATCTCTGACGGTATCATGCCTTCTAATGAAGGAAGAGGCTATGTTCTGCGCCGTCTGCTGCGTCGTGCGGCACGCCACGGAAGAAAGCTTGGCATCGAAGGCAAGTTCCTTGCAGAGCTTTCCAAGACTGTTATCGAACTTTCCAAGGACGGATATCCGGAACTGGAAGAGAAACAGTCCATGATCTTTAAGGTACTGACGGAAGAAGAAGATAAGTTCAACAAGACCATTGACCAGGGTCTTGCTATCTTAGCTGAAATGGAAGATGCTATGGCAGCTGCCGGTGAGAAGACTCTTTCCGGTGAGAATGCATTTAAGCTGTATGATACTTATGGTTTCCCTGTAGACCTGACCAAGGAGATCCTGGAAGAAAAGGGCTGCACCGTTGATGAAGAAGGCTTCGCAGCAGCTATGAAGGAGCAGAAGGATAAGGCTCGTAAGGCTCGTAAGACTACCAACTACATGGGCGCAGATGTAACTGTATATCAGTCTATTGACGCTGCGATCACCTCTGAGTTTGTAGGATATGATAAATTAGATGTAGACTCCAAGATCTCTGTTCTGACTACAGAAGATGAGATCGTAGAAGCTTTAACAGATGGCCAGAGAGGAACCATTATCGCAGACCAGACCACATTCTACGGAACCATGGGCGGCCAGCAGGGCGATAAGGGTACCATCCACAGTGCAAACGGTGAATTTAAGGTAGAAGAGACCATTCATTTACAGGGCGGAAAGATCGGCCATGTAGGTGTTATGACTAAGGGAATGTTAAGCGTTGGCGAGACAGTTACCTTATCTGTATGCCCGAAGAACCGTGCATTAACAAGCAAGAACCACAGTGCTACCCACTTACTGCAGAAGGCACTGCGTACTGTATTAGGAAGCCATGTAGAACAGGCTGGTTCCTATGTAGATGCAGGACGTCTCCGTTTTGACTTTACCCATTTCTCTGCTATGACTCCAGAGGAGATCAAAAAGGTAGAGGATATTGTAAATGAAGAGATCCAGGCTGCGCTTCCAGTTGTAACAGAAGTTATGACTTTAGATGAAGCAAAGAAGACCGGTGCTATGGCACTGTTTGGTGAGAAGTACGGCGAAAAGGTACGCGTTGTAAAGATGGGAGATTTCTCCACAGAGCTTTGCGGTGGTACCCATGTAGCAAATACAAGCACCATCGGATACTTCAAGATCTTTTCTGAGGCAGGTATCGCAGCCGGCGTAAGACGTATTGAGGCTCTTACCTCTGACGGTCTGATGAAGCATTATGCAGAAGTTGAAGCAGAGCTTCACGAAGCAGCTAAGGCAGCTAAGACAACTCCTGCAGCTCTTACAGCTAAGATCCAGTCCCTGTTAGACGAGATCAAGGCATTAAACTCTGAAAATGAGAAGTTAAAGAGCAAAATGGCAAATGACTCCTTAGGCGATGTATTAAGCCAGGTAAAAGAAGTAAATGGCGTTAAGGTACTTGCTTCCAAAGTAGCTGATGTAGATATGAACGGTCTTAGAAATCTGGGTGATCAGTTAAAGGATAAGATCGGTGAAGGTGTGGTTGTGATCGCTTCCGTTATGGACGGAAAAGTAAGTCTGATGGCAACTGTAACAGATGAGGCTCAGAAGAAGGGCGCTCATGCAGGCAACCTGATCAAGGCTATTGCTGGTCTTGTAGGTGGTGGCGGCGGCGGCCGTCCAAACATGGCTCAGGCAGGCGGAAAGAACCCGGCTGGTATTGAAGAAGCCTTAAAGAAAGCCGTAGAAGTAGTAGAAGAACAGACCAAATAAGCCTGTTTGAATAAAAAGTGCAAAAAACGCAGAAAAATATAAAATTTTTCTTGACGTATGGGAATTTTATGCTATAATCATAGCAGTGCTAAAAATACCCAAACAGTTGTATTATGCACAATTACACAACTGGAGGGAGGTTAGGTGTGAGCGATGTCAAACGTAATTGTTAAAGATAACGAGAGCTTAGACAGTGCTTTACGCAGATTTAAAAGAAACTGCGCAAAGGCTGGCATTCAGCAGGAAATTCGTAAAAGAGAGCATTACGAGAAGCCAAGCGTAAGACGTAAGAAAAAGTCTGAAGCTGCTCGTAAGCGTAAGTACAACTAATTCTCGCACGGAATTGGTTCACTTGAAGTAAAATAAATCGGCCGGTCGTCAGGTTTGCCTGATGGACCGACTGTTTTATTTTGTATAAAGTTTTGATTTATGCCCCGCCATCTGACGGGGCATGCTTAGCTATTTTACTTCTTTTAAGTCACATCTCGGTGAAGCTACCAGGGAGTAGTTAGTATGATAGATTACAAATCCCGGTGCAGCTCCTGCCACTTTCTTAATGTTCTTCTTCTGGATGTAGTCGATCTCAACCTTATCATTTTCACGGCCTTTGGAATAATAAGCTGCTAAAGCACCAGCTTCTTCAAAGACCCGGTCTGGCAGATCTGCCTGCCCATTACTCTTTACGATCGCATGGGAGCCTGGAATACCTTTTGCGTGGAACCACCAGTCGTTGCCGCTTGCCACTTTGAAAGTAAGCTCTTCGTTCTGATAGTTGTTCTTTCCTACGAAAATATCATATCCGTCAGAAGAAATATAATGGAAAGGCTTGCTTGTGATCTTTGGCCGCTTTTCGTTGGCACGGCGTTTCTTCACATAACCAAATTCCATTAATTCTTCCTTGATCTGCACCAGATCATTTTCCTCTAAGGCAATATCAAGGGCAGAACTTACAGACTCCAGATGGTCAACTTCGGCTTTGGTTTCCATGGTCAGCTGGCTTAAGGCTTCATAAGTACGTTTTAATTTATTATACTTGTCAAAATGCTTCTGGGCATTCTCACGGGCTGTCAGCTGCGGGTCTAATGGGATCGTGATCTCTTCATTATCATAATAATTAATACAGTTAAAAGATTTTTCCCCACCCTTTAACTCGTAACCATAGGTGTTTAACAGTTCTCCGTAGATCCTGTATTTTTCACGCTTTTCGGTATCTTTTAACTGCTTTAACTGCAGGTCGTATTTTTTGCAGCTGCGCTCTAAGGCAGTCTGAACAATACGGCGCAGGTCAGAAGATTTCTGACGGATACGGGTAATGGTATCTCTGGAGGCGTAATAATTTTCCAGGAGAGTACTTATAGACTCAAACGTTTCCCTGCGGTATCCCTTTCCTTCATAGCAGGTCAGGGGAACAGAAGCATATTCTACAGGTGTATCCCCGTCATATACAACGGCAGGGCTGAAACGTCCTTCTTTGACATCCTCCATCATCAGCTGGAAAGTATGATACAGATGAGTCAGTTCCGGGTCCGTCAGTTCGCCGGCGCTTCGGTCGGAGTCGATGGAAGCCAGATGGCAAAGTTCCTCCGCAACAATAGGGCTGATGCCGGTAAGGTGACCGTATAATGCCTTCTGCACAGAAGTAGGAGAGGATAAAATACAGCTGCGGAACACAGTTTCTGTAATGGTCAGAGGATTTTCCTTTGCAATGGTCTGTGGAATAAAATATTCCCGTCCCGGAAGCACTTCACGCACAGAACTCATGCTGGCAGATACATGCTTGATACTGTCAATGATGGTTCCATCTTCCTTACAGAAAATAATATTACTGTGTTTTCCCATGATCTCTACGATCAGGCGCTTTTTACACAGATCCCCCAGCTCATCTAAATGTTCCAGCTCAAACTCTAAAATACGTTCCAGACCCGGCTGCTTTACAGAAACAATGCGGGCGCTGCCAATATGCTTTCTTAAAAGCATACAGAAATTAGGCGCAGTGAGAGGGCTGGTCTTATTATTTGCAGTAAGATAAATAAGAGGAAGACTTGCGCTTGCAGAGATTTGCAGCCGGTAGTTTTCTCTGTTATTTTTTATAGTAATAAGCAACTCGTCCTTTTCCGGCTGGGCGATCTTTGCGATCTTCCCGCCTTCTATGGTATGGGCAAATTCCCATCTTAAGTTTGCTATGGTAATACCGTCAAATGCCATGTATATTCACTCCTGTCGATCAAAAATAGGCAATACTGTATGAAACAGACTGCTCTTATAAGGATACCACATTTTCTTTCATTAGAAAAGTATTACAACAATATGGAAAAACTGCTGTACACTGGAAAAAAATAACCTATAATAAAATGTAAAAGTTCTGTAAATGCTTTCATTAATGCGTATTGGAGGAATTTCCTATGAATAATTTTATACAGCATGTGACAGGGCAGCTGGTGTGGTTGGGAGAACACAGAGGCCTGTTTTTGCTGTTGATCGTAGAATTGTTTGCCGGTGTGTGTTTACTCATCGGTTTTTTTCAGTTAAAGATCAAAAAACAGAATGAAGCCGCAGGGGTGTTTAAAGGCGGTTCTGGATCCTTTGGTGTACCGGGAAACGGAGATCCGGTAATGATACTTCGCTGTAAAGATCTGTATCCTGTATACATAACAGAAAGCTTTGAACAGCAGCTTGACGTTACCGGTGATGACATAAAAACAGATATAGGTATATTTTTGGATAAAGTAGGTTCGGGAAAAGACTGGAAGCTGTGGAAAAAGTATCGTTCCTGGGATGGAAAACAGCCCTTTACTTCGGATTTTTATCTGGAGAGAATGAAAAGCTGGTACAGACTGGAGATTACCCGCAGTAAGGACGGTTTATATGATACATTCCAGTTCCGTGATATAACAGAAGATAAGAAAGAACTGGAAGCTGCAAAAGAACAGTTAAAGATCGCGGAAAGCGTAAGCCAGTCAAAGACAGAATTCCTTTCCAGTATGTCCCATGAGATCCGTACGCCTATGAATGGTATTATTGGTATGCTGACACTGGCACATGGTCAGTTAAGAGGCCATAGTGCTGAAAATTATATTATAAAGGCAGAGCAGCTTTCCAAGTATCTGCTTTCTGTTATCAATGATATTCTGGATATGTCCCGTATTGAGGCAGGAAAGATCGAGCTGGAGAGCAAGCCATTTGAACTTGCGGCGCTGGCAGAAAAGCTGCGTAACATGTTCCAGAAAAACGTAGAAGCCAAAGGCGTGGCATTCTATGTGGAAATGAAAGATGTAGATGTAAAATACATAGTTGGCGATGAATTGCGTATTTCCCAGATCCTGGTAAACTTTTTATCCAATGCCCAGAAGTTTACAGAAAAAGGAGAGATCCGTGTTACATTCCGCCAGCTTCAGAAAGAAAATGGCAAAGTAAGCCTGATGTTCCGTGTTCATGATACAGGAAAAGGTATGGATGCTAAATTTATCAGCCGTATTTTCAAGCCTTTTGAACAGGAAAGCCAGGATATCACCAAACAGTACGGTGGATCCGGTCTTGGTATGTCTATTACAGACCGTCTGGTCCATCTGATGGGCGGTGAGATCGTCATTGACAGTATGCTTGGCAAAGGCTCTGATTTCAGCGTATATCTGACACTTCCGATCGCAGAAGTTTCTGAGATAGAAACAGAACAGGAAGACGAGACAGGAACAGACTTCACCTTTAACGGATGCCACATCCTTATGGCAGAAGATAATGAGATCAACGCGGAGATCGCAGTCAGCATTCTGGAAAATGAGGGTGCTAAAGTCGATGTAGCTGTAAACGGTAAAGATGCTGTGGAAAAATATGCAGCTTCTGCACCGGGAACTTATAACTTTATCCTTATGGATATCCAGATGCCGGTGATGAACGGCCGTGATGCGGCAAAACAGATCCGGAGTATGGATCGAAAAGATGCTGGAGAGATACCTATCTTTGCTCTTTCTGCAGATGCCTTTGTAGAAGATCAGAGACTTTCTGCTATGAGCGGTATGAATGGTCACTTTACGAAACCGATTGATTTTGAAGAGATGCGTGTGCAGATCGGCAAGATATTAAAAGGACGGAGAAAATATTGAAAAAGCAAAAGAAAAATATGGGCAGTCTTATAAAAAAAGCAGGTGTAAAAGGGATGGCAGCAGGTGCTGTATCCCTGGTCCTTGTTGCAGGCGGCTTTCATGTTTTATGGGAAGATTATCAGAGGGGTAACCTGTTTAAGCCGGAACTGTTTGTAAAAAACAGGGAATTGCAGGGTAACCAGATCATGTTCCCGGAGAAAGAAAATATACAGCAAAATGGAAATGACCCGGGAGAAAATGACAATAAAAAACTGGAGCATGACCCGGAGGCAAAGGATCCCTATGGTCAGGAAAAGAAAAACGAAGCTGCCTATGAACTGGCCAATAACCAGATGGAAGCAGATCCGGAAAGTGCCAGAAACATTTTCTCAGATCCTTCCTTTGATTATGCAGGAGGCACAGGCGGTACAAACTGGGCTCCCGAAGGACAGAGTGTAGTCCTGGCGCCGGATGCCCAGGAAAAGGTCAACCTTCCGGCAGGACATTCTGGTCTGACTACAGAAGATACAGGAAATAAGGATACCCCTGCTTCTTCCAATGGTTCAGGCAGCGACAGCGGTGATACTACGATCAGCGGCGGCGGTTCAACTGGCGGCGGTGGTGGCTCCGGTTCCAATGGAAATCAGGATAATACCATAACACCCGGTGGAAATGACGTACCTGCGCCAACTCCAACGCCGGATCCGACTCCTACACCAACCCCAACACCGGATCAGCCGGATAATGGAGATGATACGCCGACTGTAGACCCGGATTACCCGGATGACTCCAAGCAGCCTACCCTGCCAAGCGACCCTTCTTTATCTGGTGGAGAAGAAATTACGCTTCCGGATTTTCCAAGTGAAGGACTGCCTGAAGGGGATGAGGCTGAAAATGCAGTACTTTCTATTATAAGTTCCTCAGATTCTGTAGGTGAACTTTACCGGGGCGCTGTACTTACAGACTGGAAACTGCTGTGTTCTGTTTATGCATATGTAGACACACCTACGGGAACTTATCGTCTGAGAGAGTATAACGATAATTTTAAGATTGGAGATCATCCCAAGATAGCGGAGGGGGATTTTACTGTTACCTTTTATTTTAGACCCAATGCCAACAGCCCGTGGACAGAGATCGAACATGAATTTTCTGTAAAATATTGCAAGATGGTTGTAATGGGACCGGAAGATGAGGCTGGAAACAGACGTACCTTAGACAGCGTATATCTGGGAGAAGATGAAGAGATTTGCCTGTTAAAGGAGCTGAAAGAGTTGTATACAGCCCAGCAAAATATCTGGGGAATGGGTCTGTATGACTCTCTTCTTCAGGTGGTTCCGGGATGGTATGTCAATGGAGAGCAGGAAGTATTTACAGATTATTACAAACCGGAGGCTCCGGGAAGATATGAGATCTATCCAATGGACCGGGTGGATATTCCGGAATATTTCGGTGGTTATCTGACCTGGGATTTTGATGAGCGTGGTAATTATGTTTACAGGCAGTTTCTGCATATGTGCAGTGAATTTCTGGATGAAGTAGAGATCCCCCAGGGGATCCAGCAGGTCAACTTCAATGGATATGTTACAGGAAAGATCTATATCCCGGAGTCTGTTACAACTTTGCTGGATGATTTTATAATGGTTACACAAGGTTATGAGGTGGCAGAGGGAAACCCGTACTTCTGTTCCGTGGACGGTTTCCTTTATAACAAGGCAAAAACAGAACTGTTAGGTATTCCGGTAGGATTAGAAGAGATCGATATTCCGGAAGATGTTACGAGAGTGGTCATTCCAGAATGGAATTCCCTGACAAAGATAAATTTCGCATCACCAACACCTCCGGATATCAATCTGGGAAGGATATCCGGTACACAGCTGGTGGTACCTGCAGAGTATTATGCAGATTATCTTCTTACATGGAGAAACAGTCTGGGTGGAAACAGCCTGATCCCTTCTTCGGAGGAGACAGATTATACCTATGTAAATGGAGCAGTGCTTTCTTCCGGTGGTACGGTTTTAAACCGTATTTCCAGTGATAACAGCGGATTATGGATCGTTCCGGATACAGTAAGACGTATTAAGTCCTATGCTGCTGATAAATGTCCGAATGTGGAACGCCTGGTCATTTCAGAAGGTGTAGAGGTTCTGGAGTCAGAAAGTTTGAACGGAGAAGGATTGACAGAGATCTATTTCCAGAGCGATGTGCCTCCTGAGATCTCAGCAGATACCTTTGGTGATCTGGATACAAAAAATCTGGTCATCTATGTATCAGAAGACAACCGTGATGCCTATGTAGAGGCCTGGGGAGAGATCTTAGGTGAGGAGACTGCTGAAAATCTGATTCAGGTTGGAAAATGTGAACTGGTAGAAACGGAAGCTGGCATGATCTATCTGGATGTTGCCGGTTCTGCAGTCCTGATCCAGGCTCCGGAAGATATTACTTCTTTAGATGAACTGGATCTGCCGGATGGCGTAGAACTGACAGAGATCGGAAACAGTGCCTTTAAGGGCTGCATTGACCTGATCCTGGCAGAACTTCCGGAAACTGTTACAAAAGTAGGAAGAAATGCGTTCTCCCAGTGTGAGAAACTGGAAGGTGTAATAAGTTACGCACCTGATTATATTTATATTGGACAGGATGCCTTTGTGGGACTTCGCTATATGGCCTTTAATACAGGCTATCTGGATCTGGAAGATCCGTTGATGGCAAGGGATACACTGACCTATGTTACCTCAGCCTGCCTTTTAGATGAAACGGCTGCCAGATATGCAATAGGATGTGGCGATGCCATTGTATTAGGAGATACAGAGGAAACGAGACCATTGGTATTTGGTCTGGATGGAGATGATACCTATCTGCTTAACGGTACCACTGATTTCTCAGGAGAGATCCAGGCGCCGGAGGGACGAGTTATTACCTATGTGATCAGAGGCGCTTTACAGGATTGCCAGGGAGAGTTTACACTGCCTGCAGAAGTAGCGGAACATATCCGTGCTATACAGAGTGCAGCCTTTAAAAATTCCGGTCTTACAGGTACGGTTGAATTTTCTGATGATCTGTTCCAGATCGGTTCAGATGCTTTTATTGGCTGTGTGGATCTGACAGAGGTTAAATTTTCCAATCCTGCCAGCGATCTGGGAGATGCAGATCCGGGACTTAGTGTTGACCCGTATGCCTTTGCAAGGACAGGCCTTACAGAAATTGAATTCCCGGAAGATCTTCGTTCTGTAGGTTACAGCGCTTTTGAAGATACAGATATGCAGTCTATTACCTTTACAGGTGAGAATGTACCGCTGCTTACTTATCCGGGACGTGGAACTTTCTACAGCTTTGGCGTGGAAACAGAGGGACTGGTCCAGTTAGAAGGTGCTGCGGCTGAAAATGAAGATGCCTATGTGGATGTATGGAAATACAGTATTCAGGGATATGAAAGCGATGATGAGATCGAAAGCAATATTTACTATACTGTTTTAAATGCGGCTGTAAGTGAGTGGATGGATGCAGCAGGTGACTTCCCTGTAGATGAAGACTGGAACTACCTGCCGGAATTCCTGGAGTACGTAAATGATTGTACTCCGTATACGATTGAGAATATAAAATTCACTGGTGAGGAAAGAATTTATACTCTCCTTGGTAAAGAGGTACCGGATCATCCGGACCGTCTGGAAAAACCGGATATCAATGAGTATGTAGATGCCTGGAGAGACCGGATCGAGGAAGAAAAGAATGAAAAAGAGGAACAGGCAGTTGTTCTGGATAAAATACCGGAAGTTCCTGCCGATGTTCCGGTAGATCCGGAAGTTCCTCAGGACCCGGATCAGGGAAATGGAACCACACAGGATCCGGATGAGCCATCAGAAGATCCACAGGATCCGGAAACACCGGAAAAACCGGAGACACCAACCGATCCAGATGCGCCGGAAACACCAGAAATACCGGAGACACCAACCAATCCGGATGCACCAGAAGAGCCGGATCAGCCACAGGAACCGGAAAACCCGGATCCATCGGAGGATACGGATCAGACAGAAAATGAATCAGGTGGATCGATGGAAGAGGATAAAGAAGACACAGAAGAAAAAGATGCGTCTTCAGAAGAAACTTTAGATACAGAAGAAAACTCAGATACAGAAGAAAGTTTATAAAAACCACTATAGAACGGAAAAACCGCAAAAGAGAGAGGAGAAGCATTTGCTATGATACTGGAACAGTCTGAACACGTCATTCAGGAAGTGAAAAAAGCCTTTATGGGAAAAGACGACATCATACGGCGTGTTCTTGCCACGATTTACGCAGGAGGACATATTCTTCTTGAGGACAGCCCCGGAGTAGGAAAGACCACCCTTGCCCTTGCTTTTTCAAGAGTACTGGGACTGGATTACAAGAGAATACAGTTTACAACAGATACCCTGCCATCGGATATTACAGGTTTTACCATGTACAACCGCCAGAATGAACAGTTTGAGTATCATGAGGGCGCTGCTATGTGCAATCTGCTGCTGGCAGATGAGATCAACCGTACTTCTCCTAAAACACAGTCCGCTCTTCTGGAAGCCATGGAAGAGCGGAGGGTAACAGTAGATGGTGTAACAAGACCTTTACCTACTCCATTTATCTGTATTGCTACCCAGAACCCTTTAGGTACAACAGGAACCCAGGCACTTCCAAGTTCCCAGTTAGACCGTTTTATGGTCCGTCTTTCCATTGGATATCCTTCAGCAGAGGATCAGATCAAGATCTTAAAGGCCAGAAGATATTCCAACCCTCTGGAAGAGATCCAGGTAGCTGCACAGGCAGAAAACATTCTGGAGATCCAGAACTATCTTTCTGCTCTTAAGATCAGTGATGATATCCTTTATTATCTGATCCGCCTTTGTGAGGCAACCAGAGAACATCCTTTAGTAGAACTGGGAATCAGCCCACGTGGTGTCTGGGCACTGACTAAGATGGCAAAGGCATGGGCAATCTTAAAAGACCGCAGCTATGTGATCCCGGAGGATGTACAGGAAGTATTTACGGATGTATGCGCCCACAGACTGATCCTTAAGCCCCAGGCCCGTTTAGAGGGAATTTCAGAAAAAGAGATCCTTCAGGATATATTAAAAGAAACAAAACCTTTGAAAGACCCTAAGAGGTGGAATGCATGACAAGGATCAGGATCGGCTTCGGTACAGCAGTAGTGGCAACAGCTGTTCTGTTTTTCTTAAGCGGTTCTTATTTTACAGCCGGTGTATTTATAATAGAAATTTTATTGCCTGTGGTCTTACGTTTCTTTTTACGTCTTGAGACGAATGGAATGGAGCTGGAAATGCATACCCGCTCTGCCTGCCGTCTCGGACAGACAATAGAGATCGATATCTCTGTGAAAAGCAGATGGCGGTGTCTGGCAGCAGCCAGGATCCAGGCAGATCTTTCTTATGATAATAAAATGTTCCAGGTCAGCAGGAATATCCCGTTAGCCCTTGACGTCAATAAACGTTCTTTTGGTATATCGATCCCTTGGGAACCGAAGATGTGCGGAGGCGCGATCCTCAGCCTTAGTAATGTGCGCTGCTATGATATTTTTGGCTTAAACTGTATAAAGACAGAATTTCATCAGGTACAGCATCTGACGGTTTATCCGGAGAAAATATCCATGCGTCCTGTGGCATCCGGAAATCAGAAAGGACGCCAGAATGAAGGACAGCAGACGCTGAGTAAAAAAGGTTATGATGCAACGGAAGTTTTTGAGCTGCGTGAATATCAGCCGGGAGACAGTATCCGAACGATCCATTGGAAACTTTCAGAAAAGTTTGACACCGTTCTGGTAAGAGAACCAAGTGATACGTCCAGTTATGATATTCTGGTGATGTTTGACGCAGGTCTTACTTCTGGAGAGGTCACATATGAACCGGATGTTTTATCAGGAGCAGTCAGCGCTGCAGCCGCAGTCAGTGAAAAACTGATGGAACATAAGGTCCCTCATTATCTGGGCATGTGGGCCGGAAATAAAATATATCTGAACCAGATCACAGGACAGCAGGAATATGATAATACCATGGATACCTGGATGAACCTTTCCCTTCAGAAAGAGCGGGGGATGGGCTTAAAGAACCTTATTGCGGAAAAATCTCACAGTAATTACCGCAGGATCCTGTATTTTACTGCAGGAACCTGTCCGGATGAGGTTTATGAACTGGCAAAAGATGTAAGTGTAACAGCTGTGTGTATTTTAGATGAAGAGGGAGAGGTACGTACTACAGAAAGAGGTATGTGCGTATTAACAGAGATCCCATTAGAAAAATTAACCACAGACACGCAGAATATCATTGTGTAGAAAGGAAGACAAAACATAAACTATGGCGGGTGTGATACAGGAAATATCATCAGGGAAAAATAATAAGAACAGGGATATTTTAAACGCGCTGCCATTGTGCATGATACTGGTGGCAGGAAGCATTTTATCCTGGTTTAAGATTGCGGCGATCGACCTTGTTTTTGAGGCTGCGGCTTTTGGGATAGCAGAAATTGTTTTATGTCTGACTGCTGTATATGGACTCTTGTCTTCCAAAGATAAGAAATGGGCATTTTTTATTCCTGCCGCCGGTGCGGCAGTACTGACCTTTATAAGACCGGTACAGATATTAAACGGATTTTTAAGCTTTTTAAATATCTGTATTTACAGCTGGAATGAAAAATATGAAGATGGAGTGCGTCTGTTTGAAAATGTACAGGCAACAGAGCAGAATCTGTTTTTATACAGTCTGGTCTTTCTTTTAATACTGGCGGCTCTTTTATGGTATCTGGTCAGTGTAAAGGCATGTACCCGGATCAGCCTGATCGCCCTCGTTCTGTTTGTTCCGGAGATCGTCTTAGGACGTTCTTCCCTTTTTGGAGCCGTTCTTATGCTCACTTCCATTACAGGTGTATGGCTGTTTGCCTTTCATGCTGGCTCTTTCGGACGCCGTACCGGCTGGACGATCGTAACAGGACTGATCCTTTTTTGCATGCTCTGGATATCAGGAGGAAAAACCTCACAGACAGTACTGAAAGTGAAAAAGGACGTAGCACAGATGACAGAACAGCTGCGATATGGAGAGGATAATATGCCTTCCGGCAGTCTGGCGCAGGCAGCTTCTTTAGAACAGGGGGACGAGCCAAGGCTCAGAGTAAAGACAGAACAGATCAAACCTTTATATTTAAAGGGTTTTACTGGTTCTGTTTATGAGAATGATAGCTGGAAACCTCTGGCTAAAGCAGCTTATGGCGGAAACAGATGGGGATTTTTAAAATGGCTGAACGGAAGAGGTTTTCAGCCGGAACATCAGTATATTGCCTATGAAGAAGCTGGAAGAAGCGGCACGGATCCCTTGCCGGAGGATGCACCGTGGGTCAACCACATCCAGGTAGTAAATACAGGTGCCATGAGAAAATATATCTATGAGCCTTATTCTTCTCAGGCAGTTGCCAATTCTACCAATGAAAGAGATGAGGGAAGCCGTTCCCTTGCTTTCTTTGGCGCAAAACGTTATGAGATCAGCGAGCTGTCTTCGGATATGCCGGGGGAACTGCAGCGGTTAGATACCTGGACAGAGGCTCCTGTTACAGATGAACAGAAGCAGTATCTGGAGTCGGAGGCAGTATACCGTGATTTTGTGTATGTGAATTATCTTACAGCAGATCCACAGTTGTCTGGTCTGATCAAAGAGCTGTTTCATAAAGAAGAGGAAGAAGCATCTTTAAGTGTGTATGCGGCTGTACAGCAGATCCGTACTGTTCTTGAGGAAAATACGTATTATAATAAATATCTTTCTGAGGAAGATACTGCGGGAGACGATCTTTTAAAAGAATTTTTACAGGGGGAGCGGGAAGGAAATTCCGCATATTATACTTCTGCTGCCGTACTTGCACTGAGAAGTTTTCACATTCCGGCCAGATATGCAGAAGGATATCTTCTTACCGGCAAACAGGCGGAAAATTCTCACGGAGACTGGATCGGCCTTTCTTCTTCTGACGGTCATGCCTGGGCGGAAGTATATATGGATGGTATGGGATGGGTACCGGTAGATGTGACACCGGGATTTTATTACGATACATATGCCCTCCTTAATATGGCACAGTCTCCGGGGCAGGTGCGCAAAGTAGCTGCTTTGGACTCCGAGGGAGAAGAAGCAGAAAATCTGAAAAAGCATTTTCCTGGAAGTGAACCGTTCCTGGAAAATCAAAAGCAGACAGAATTAAAGAAAGCAGATATAGGCTGGGGTATGATCCTGCTGATCCTGTTTGTTTTGGAATTTATTTTTGCGGTATTAGAACTGCGGAGAATGTATTATGAATACAGGATCCGGAAAATCAGTGACAATGGCAGCCTTCCCAGTGTGGAATTTCTCCTTCTTATGATCTATAAGCATCTGCTGATCCTGGGGATCGACATGCAGCCGGGATTTAAAAGTGAACAGATCCAGGAAAAGATCAGGGAAACTTTGCCGGAAATACCGGATGGGCTGTATCTGAGGGTAAATGATCTGATGGAAAAATATTTCTATGGCGGAGAGCCGTTGGAAGAATATGAGATCAGACTTGTACACCAGTTCCTGTTAAAGCTTCGTGACAGCAGGAAAAAAATGGGAATTTTTGACAGGCTCCGTTTCCGCTACTGCATTTTCAGTTGACTTGCATTTACGGATGAATTATAATATGAAAGATTATATAGGAATTATATAGAAAACATAGGAAAATGAAAGTGAGGCATTCCATATGTTAAAAAGCATGACCGGTTTCGGAAGATGCGAGAATGCTACGGATGAATACAAGATTTCTGTAGAAATGAAAGCAGTAAACCACAGATACTTAGATCTGAGTATCAAGATGCCAAAGAAATTTAACTATTTTGAGGCTGCGATCCGTACTCTTTTAAAGAAATATATCCAGAGAGGAAAGGTAGATCTTTTTATCAATTACGAGGATTATACAGAAGGAAATCTCTGCCTGAAGTATAATAAAGCCTTGGCTGGGGAATATATGGATTATTTCAAAAAAATGGAAGAGGAATTCGGGATCCGCAACGATATCCAGGTTTCCACCCTTTCCAGATGTCCGGAAGTCCTTACCATGGAACAGGTTCCGGATGATGAAGAGCATTTGTGGGAGATCCTTTCTGCAGCTTTGGAAGAGGCAGCAAAGAAATTTGTTGCATCCAGAGAGGTGGAAGGTGCTCATTTAAAAGAAGATCTTCTTGGCAAGCTGGATTATATGACAGGACTTGTAGACTTTATTGAGGAACGTTCTCCTGTTATCTTAAAGGAATACAGACAGAAATTAGAAGATAAGGTCAAAGAACTGTTAAACGGTACCGCCATTGATGAGGGCAGGATCGCTGCAGAGGTTGTGATCTATGCAGATAAGATCTGTGTAGATGAAGAAACGGTTCGTTTAAGAAGCCATATTGAAAATACAAGACAGGAACTTTTATCTGGTGAAAGTGTAGGTCGCAAACTGGATTTCATTGCCCAGGAGATGAACCGGGAAGCAAATACCATTCTTTCCAAGTCCAGTGACCTTGCAATTTCAGACAAAGCCATTGCCTTAAAGACAGAAATTGAAAAAGTAAGAGAACAGATCCAGAATATTGAATAATACCAGGAGGCCTTTTATGAACCATCAGGGAATTTTAGTCGTTGTGTCCGGTTTCTCCGGTGCAGGCAAAGGAACTTTGATGAAAGAACTGTTAAAGCGGTATGATAATTACGCATTATCCATATCTGCAACCACCAGAGCTCCAAGAGAGGGAGAAACAGACGGAAAAGAATACTTTTTCGTTACAAAAGAGCAGTTTGAAAAAATGCGTGATGAGCGGAAGCTGATCGAGTATGCCCAGTATGTGAATAACTACTACGGCACACCAAAGGAATATGTAGAACAGAAAATGGCAGAAGGCAAGGATGTGATCCTTGAGATCGAGATTCAGGGAGCTTTAAAAGTAAAGAAACGTTTCCCGGATGCGCTGCTGTTATTTGTAACTCCTCCAAGTGCAGAAGAACTTCGCAGGCGCCTGGTAGGTAGAGGTACAGAAACTTTGGAGGTGATCAATGCCAGACTGGCCAGAGCAGCAGAAGAGGCCTCCGGTATGGAAGCCTATGATTACCTGCTGATCAACGATGATCTGGACCGCTGCGTAGAGGAGATGCATCAGCTGATCCAGCTGCAGCACAGAAAAACTTCCTATCATCTGGACTTTTTAAGCAAGATGAGAGAAGACCTGTATCACTTAGATGATAAGGGTTTTGCAAAAAAATGATCAAGAAATAAAAAATAGGATCACACTATAAAATAAATACATTGAAAGGGGAATGTAATATGTTACATCCATCATACACAGATCTGATCAACGTTGTAAACAAAGATATTGAACCAGGCGAGCAGCCGGTAGTACAGAGCCGTTATTCCATCGTCATTGCAGCTTCCAAGCGTGCAAGACAGCTGATCGCAGGTGATGACGCAATGGTAGCAGGAGCAGCTGGAAAGAAGCCTCTGTCTATTGCCATTGATGAGCTGTATCAGCAGAAGGTAAAGATCCTTCCGGAAGAGGAGCCATCCGCTGAGGAAGAACTGGATACAACCGAAGAACAGGCATAAGACTTCATAAAAGCCGTCTGCTGTACCGTAAAGGTGCAAAGGATGGCTTTTTTAAAATTTATACAGATCAGGAGTAAATACAATACATGGAAAAAATCAAGTTATTTTGCGTATCTTTAGGCTGTGATAAAAACCTGGTAGATACAGAGAAGATGTTAGGCGTAGCAGGAGGACTGGGCGTGTCCTTTACCGATGATGAGACGGAGGCAGATGCCATCCTGATCAACACCTGCTGCTTTATTGGTGATGCAAAAGAGGAAAGTGTTAATACGATCTTAGAGATGGCACGTTACAAAGAAGAAGGAAAATGCCGTGCCCTGATCGTAGCAGGATGTCTTGCACAGCGCTACAAACAGGAGATCATTGATGAGATTCCGGAGGTGGATGCCATCCTTGGAACTACTTCTTATGAAGAGATCGGAAATGTGCTGACCCGTCTGTTTGGGGAAGAAAAAGAGAAAAAAGAAGAACATATTTCCTGCTTCCATGACTTAAAAGAACTGCCGGAAACAGCGAAAAAGCGTGTAATGACTACCGGCGGACATTATGCATTCTTAAAGATCGCGGAAGGCTGTGACAAACGCTGCAGTTACTGTATCATTCCATATTTAAGAGGACCTTACCGCAGTGTTCCTATGGAGCAGCTCCTTGCAGAAGCAAGAGAACTGGCTGACAACGGGGTAAGAGAGCTTATCTTAGTTGCCCAGGAGACCACTCTTTACGGAAAAGATCTGTATGGTGAGAAAACACTGCCAAAGCTTCTTCATGAACTGGCACAGATCCCTGGAATTTACTGGATCCGTATCCAGTACTGTTATCCGGAGGAGATCACAGATGAACTGATCCAGACGATTAAAACAGAAGAAAAAGTATGTCACTATCTGGATATCCCGATCCAGCATGCCAGCGACCGTATTTTAAAGCGCATGGGAAGAAGAACCCACAAGGCAGAGTTAAAAGAGCGCATTGGTGCCCTTCGCCGTGAGATCCCGGATATTGCCCTTCGTACAACCTTTATCTGCGGTTTTCCGGGGGAGACCGAAGAAGACCATGAAGAACTGATGGAATTTGTAGATGAGATGGAATTTGAGCGTGTAGGCGTATTTACCTATTCCGCAGAAGAGGATACACCGGCTTATTCCTATCCGGACCAGATCCCGGAAGAAGTGAAAGAAGAGCGCCGTGCAGATGTAATGGAACTGCAGCAGGAGATCGCTTTTGAACACTGTGAAAATATGGTAGGAAAAGTCCTGGATGTTATGATCGAAGGAAAAGTGGCAGATGAGCCTGCTTATGTAGGACGTACTTACATGGATGCGCCAAACGTAGACGGACTTATTTTTGTAAATGCAGATGAAATGCTGATGTCCGGTGACTTTGTAAGAGTAAAAGTAACCGGTGCCAATGAATATGATCTGATCGGGGAGGTATATCATGAATCTGCCGAATAAACTGACTGTTATGCGTGTGATCCTGATCCCGTTTTTCGTAGCAGCTCTTTTATATGATAACGGAAGCAGCCAGACCATGCGTGTTGTTGCAAATGTGATCTTTATTGTTGCCAGCCTTACAGATCTTTTTGACGGAAAGATCGCCCGCAAGTACAATCTTGTTACAAATTTTGGAAAATTTATGGATCCTTTAGCAGATAAGCTGTTAGTATGCTCTGCACTGATCTGCCTGATCCAGTTAGGACAGCTGCCTGCATGGGTAGTCATCATCATTATCAGCCGTGAATTTATTATCAGCGGTTTCCGTCTGGTAGCAGCAGACAATGGCATTGTGATCGCAGCCAGCTACTGGGGCAAGTTTAAGACTACATTCCAGATGATCGCAGTGATCCTTATGATATTCAATATCCCGGCTTTAAAGACCGTTACTTTTATCATGTTAGCGGCAGCTGTGGTACTGACCATTGTTTCACTGGTAGATTATGTGGCGAAAAACGTAGAGGTGCTTACAAAGGGAGGCATGTAAAACATGACAGCAGAACTGATCAGTGTGGGAACTGAGATCTTAATGGGAAACATTTTAAACAGCAATGCCAGATATCTGGCAGAAAAATGTGCCTCATTGGGACTGGATATGTATTATCAGGTAACAGTGGGCGATAATTATGACCGAATGATGGCGGTGGTAAAAACTGCCCTTGACCGTTCAGATATTGTGATCGTCACAGGAGGACTTGGGCCTACAGAAGATGATCTGACAAAAGAAGTATGTGCAGAAGCTATGGGAATGGAGCTGGAAGAGGACCCTCATACCAGAGCCTGCCTGGAAGCGTATTTTAAGAATAATATCTACAGGGAAATCCCGGAGAATAACTGGAAAATGGTAACAGTTCCTCACGGATCCATTGTTCTGGATAACCCCAATGGTATGGCACCGGGACTGATCATGGAAAAAAATGGAAAAACAGCCATTCTGCTCCCAGGACCGCCAAATGAACTGTATCCTCTTTTTGAGGGACAGGTGTTCCCTTATCTGGAAAAAAGACAGAATTCCCAGCTTGTTTCCCATATGGTAAAGATCTGCGGATACGGGGAAAGCCAGGTAGAAGATAAGATCCTGGATCTGATCGACAAACAGACCAACCCGACCATTGCGACCTATGCCAAGACTGCGGAGGTACAGGTACGTCTGACTGCCAAGGCAGTTACCAAAGAAGAAGGGGAAGCGCTGATCGCGCCTGTAATGGCAGAACTGTTTAACCGTTTTGGTGACTGCATCTTTACCACAGAGGAAGATGTGACTCTGGAAATGGCTGTAGTGGACCTTTTACAGAAAAAGCATCTGACTATGGCTACGGCTGAGTCCTGTACCGGCGGTATGATCGCAGCCCGTCTTGTAAATGTTTCCGGCGTTTCGGATGTATTTATGCAGGGAATGGTTACTTATTCTAACGAAGCGAAAGTACGTCTTTTAGGTGTAAAAGAGGAAACTTTAAAGGCACATGGCGCTGTAAGCCGTGAAACTGCCCTGGAAATGGCACTGGGCGGAGCAGAGCGGGCCCAGACCGATGTTTGTGTGGCTGTTACCGGTCTTGCAGGTCCTGGAGGCGGTAGCAAGGAAAAACCGGTAGGTCTTGTATACATGGCCTGCGCTGTAAAGGGAAAGGCAGAAGTGCTGGAGTATCATTTTAAGGGAAACAGAGGAAAGATCCGGGAACAGTCTATGATGAAGGCTTTGGACCTGGTACGCCGCTGTGTATTAAAAGCATAATGTATTTTCAGATGATAAAAAGAGACAATTGAAAGGATAAGGAATAGAAATTAAAATGGAATTAAGAAAGATCAAAAAACGTCTTACGGCTGCCTATAATTATTCTTTTATCCGTATGACATTAAATTTTTACACCTGCTATGAAATGATGGCAGAAAAGACCGGCGAACCGGCAGAGGAGACACTGGCTCTTTATGACAGGTATTTAGGATCTTTAGGTTCTTTTCTGGAAGGATTTCTGGAAAAGAAGGAAACTTTTGAGAAAGAAACTCTGTTAGAAGAACTGGAGGAGCTGCGTCAGGATACCATCAAGGAAATGGAAAAACTGACTGCTTATACAGACATTTTCCAGGCATATGAATATGTAATGAACCGGGTAGAAGGCAGATTTATGCCTCAGTTAGTAGGAAAGAAGCCGGAAAATACAGATGCTTTCATGGAAGAGATCTTAAATTATCTGACACAGGACTCAGATCCTTCCGGTTTTCATGAGCGTTTCCAGCTGGTAGTCAGCCAGCTGCCGGTACGCTTTACAAAAAACAAGTTCTTTGCTCTGATTCAGGAAGGTTTAAGTATTTATAAAGGAGCACCGGAGGCAGGTCTGGATGATATGATCTATGTCCTGCGCTGTGAAGCACTTTTAAACCGCCCGAAAGAGGGAACAGAGTCCTGGAAAGAACTGTATCCATTTTTAGAAGAATTTAACCAGACGGATTTTAAAACCCTGGAAGCAGCAGAGTATTATCACCTTTCTTCTAAATTAGAGGAGGTCAGTGAAAAGATCACAGATGCCACCGGGGATATTTTGATGTTAATGGATCTGGTCAATGATCTGTATGTGCTTCTCCTTTGCGGGGATCATGCAGTCTCAGATCTGAAAGATACACAGGTCATGGTAGAGATCATGTCAGAAGTATTAAAGCTATTTCTGGATAAACAGTGGAAAGAGATACCGGTTGAAACCGCAGATCTTCTCCCTCGGTTAGAAGGAAAGCAGGAAACTTATTTTGAACAGTGGATCGCTGGGGAAGAGATCCCTATGGATGAACTGGCAAAATCAAACCTTCCGGAATGTAAGGTCCTCTGGAAAACAGAACTTCTCTTATCAGGCAGTGCCTTTGCTTCACTGGAATATAAAGCTTCTGAAGCGATGGCAGATGAAAGCATGATCATTGAAAAATTAGATGAGCTGTTTAAAGAGATCAGGCAGTCATGGAAAGAGCTTCCAAAGGTTCTTACAAGAGCGGCTATGGCAAAATGCCTGTCACGGCTTCCTATCACCTTTAAAACCTCAGATGAAGCCCAGGCTTATATCCGGAACAGTCTGGAATGCTGCACAGATGAGATTGAAAAAGAGGCCTGTGTGCGTATGCTGCGCTCAATCATGGAATAAATAAAATAAGTAAAATGGAACAAGATCTAAGAGGGGATTTTATGCGCTGGTGGACTCATTTATACATGGGCGAAAATGCTTCCCGGAACAGGGTGAGTATCCTGGAGGGAATGAGAAAAGGAAAAATGCTTGTGGATACCTATGTGATTACTTTGCCGGAAAGTGGCAATCATATACTTGATATACTTCCTGTAAGTCTTCTTACCAGACAGGAGAGAGATGGAAAAGACTTTCTGGTTTTGGGGATCGCAAGGGGCTATGAGGAGGCAGCGCAGCTAGTCCGTTCTATGGTGGATGACATGTATCAGAAAACAGGTGCTTTTAACTGGAAGGCTTATATGGAAAGTCTTCCGGAAAAGTCAGGTGCTGAATATGGAGACTGGCAGGAGCAGTAAGGGGGCAGGCGTTTGCATATTGTATTGCTTATATTAAAAATTCTGGGGATCATACTGCTGGTTCTTTTTGGGCTCCTGCTTCTGGTATTGTGTACCGTCCTTTTTGTTCCTGTAAGGTATCAGATCAGCGGATCGTGGAAAGAAGAAAAATGGGGCCGGGTGAGAGTATCCTGGCTGCTTTCGGCGATCTGCGTAAACGGTTCTTATGAAAAAGAGAAAGGGCTTCAGGCATCGCTGCGGGTGCTGTGGCTGAAACTTTGGAGCATGGGGGAAGAAGAACAGACAGAGCCTCCAAAAGAAAGTAAGACAGAAGCGGCAGCCAAAAGCAGGGATAAAGCGGAAACAGCGAAGGAAACAAAGGCAGAAAAGTCAAAGACAGAACAGCAAAAGACAGAACAGCCAAAGGCGGAGTCAAAGGTGCAAACAGAGACTGAACATACGGCAGAGCCAAAAACACAGACACAGTCAAAAGCAGGACCAGAGAAAACCGCTGAGAAAAAGTCCAGTACAAAACCAGAAGCAAAACCAGAAACAAAACCTGTGCAAAAGCAGGAAAAGGCTATAAAAGTAGCAGAAGCAGACCAAGAAGAAGACAAGATAGAACCTGCTGAGAAAAAATCACACCAGTGGATCCGAAAAATCAATGCCTTCTTAGAAAAACTTAAGTTTTCTTTTAAGCATTTTTGTGATAAGCTAAAAGATATTAAAACTTTTGTCCGGGAAAAGAGAGAATGGCTGGAGGATGAGAAGAATCAGGAGTCCTTAAAACTGCTTTTTACCCAGGCAAAAAAGCTTCTGGCACATGTATGGCCGGGCTGGGGAAAAGGAAGGATCCGTTTTGGACTGGATGATCCTTATTATACAGGGCAGATCCTGGAGGGAGCCAGTCTGGTGTATCCATTTATCTATAAAAGCCTGGACTTAGAGCCGGTATTTGATGAAAAGTGCCTGGAAGCAGAAGGAAATTTTAAAGGACGTGTCCGGGTTTCCTATCTTTTATGGCTGTTTTGGGGAGTCTATCGTCACAAACATACCTGGAAGATGATACGGGGTTTTTTAGATCGTGAGTAAGTTGGGGATTTAAGATCTACGGGAGAATATTTCAGGAGAATAGAGGTATATTATGGCAGAAAATCATTTTACATCTACAATTGAATCATTATTTAAAGGAATGGATCAGTTTGTAACTACGAAAACAGTCGTAGGAGAACCGGTCCAGGTAGGAGAGACCATTATTATACCGCTGATCGATGTGACCTGTGGTATGGCTGCAGGCGCTTTTGCAGAAGGTTCAAAGCAGAAAGACAAAGGCTGTGGCGGAATGAGCGCCAAGATGAGTCCAAGTGCTGTCCTGGTGATCCAGAATGGTGTGACCAAGCTGGTCAATGTAAAGAACCAGGATGCAGTGACCAAGGTGATCGATATGGCTCCGGATCTGATCAACCGCTTTTTAGGAGGAAAACCGGCTGTATCAGAAGAAACAGTAGGCATTGCAAAAGAAACAGCAGCTTCTTACGAAGGTAAAAAAGCCTGATATAAAAAGCATCAAACAGCTCCCTTACCGCATAAAATAAAATGGAAGGGAGCTGTTTTTCTATGAAAAGAGTCTGGGGACTGATGCTTTTTTGCTTCGGGCTTGGAATGGCAGTGCTTTTCTTTGTCCCGGAAACCATATTTACCTTTTTCTTTGTGATCGGATGCCTGATTTTAGGCTATAATTTATTTTGCTGTTAGACCTGTCATTCATTCCTGCCTGTGGCAGGAGCAGATGTAATCAAATGTATAACGCAAAAAAATCCCGGTAACCGAAGCTACCGGGATTTTTCACGCTCTGTTCAAAAATTAAGCTCTTTCTACAAGGCCTGAACGTAAGCAGGAAGTACATACGTACATTCTCTGGGTTCCGCCGTTTACTTTAACCTTAACAGATTTTACGTTTGCTTTCCACATCTTGTTGGACCTTCTATGGGAATGGCTCACTTTGATACCGAAATGAGCTGCCTTTTCACAGATTGCACACTTAGCCATACTATTGCACCTCCTTAAACGTTACTTGGATTTTATAGTAGAAAAATCCACAACAATGGTATAATACCAGAAACTATCAAAATTTGCAAGCGAAAAAATAAAAATTTATTTCTTTTTTTAGTGAAATAGTGTATACTGTCACTAGAAAAAGATAGGAGGCTCGTATATGAAGGGAAGAATCAGCAATAAAATGGGCGAGATCCAGATCAACCCGGATGTGATCGCTTTATATGCAGGAACCATCGCTGTGGAGTGTTTCGGTATTGTCGGAATGGCAGCTGTAAGCATGAAAGACGGACTTGTAAAACTTTTAAAAAGGGAAAGTCTGACCCATGGTATTAATGTGGACATTAAGGAAAATAAAATATCAATTGATTTTCATGTGATCGTATCCTATGGGGTCAGCATATCAGCAGTATCTGACAACTTAATTGAAAGCGTGAAATACAGAGTAGAAGAATTCACCGGCATGGAGGTAGAAAAGATCAATATCTTCGTGGAAGGTGTCAGAGTGATTGACTAGGAGGAAGTAACCTGTGGGTATAAGTACAATTAATGCCGGAATGGTAAAAAATGCGTTTCTGGCAGGAGCAAAAGGCCTTGCGGCCAAGAAAGAATGGATTAATGAGCTGAATGTATTTCCAGTTCCGGATGGAGATACAGGAACGAACATGACCCTTACGATCATGGCTGCAGCAAAAGAAGTAGCAGGACTTGAAAATCCTTCTATGGATCAGCTGGCAAAGGCCATCTCTTCCGGTTCCTTAAGAGGAGCAAGAGGAAATTCCGGCGTTATCCTTTCCCAGCTTTTAAGAGGATTTACAAAAGAAATCAAAACCGTTGATGAGATCGACGTTACCACACTGGCAAATGCCATGATGCGCGGAACCGAGACTGCTTATAAGGCAGTTATGAAGCCAAAAGAAGGAACCATCTTAACCGTTGCCAAGGGAATGGCAGACAAGGCTCTGGAAATGGCAGTAGAAACAGATGACATTGAAGAGTTTGCCAAGGCAGTGATCGAGGAAGGTGACAGAGTTTTAAATCTGACTCCGGAAATGCTTCCTGTATTAAAACAGGCAGGTGTAGTAGACTCCGGCGGTCAGGGACTGATGCAGGTGATCAAGGGTGCTTTTGATGGTCTGACCGGCAAAGTTACCGATTTTACACTGGAAGAAGGAACAGCTTCTGCTCATGCATCAGAGGCAAAGCCGGCTGTACAGACAGGAAACGGCGCTTCCAGAACCGATATTGATACAGCTGATATTAAATTTGGTTACTGCACCGAGTTTATTATTAAATTAGAAAAAGAATACACCGATGAGGACGAAGCGGAACTGAAGAAATACTTAGGTTCTATTGGTGACTCTTTAGTAGTCGTTTCTGATGATGAGATCGTAAAGATCCATGTACACACCAATCATCCGGGACTTGCTTTTGAGAAAGGTCTTACCTACGGTTCTTTATCCCGTATGAAAGTTGACAATATGCGTGAAGAGCATGAAGAACGTGTGATCCAGGACTCTGAACGTCTTGCAAAAGAGCAGGCACAGGCTGATGCGGCAAAAACAGAAGAGACACAGCCGGAAGAGCAGACAGAGCACAAAGAATACGGTTTTATCGCAGTATCCTGCGGTGATGGATTAAGTGAGATCTTTAAGGGAATTGGCACTGATTATCTGATCGAAGGCGGCCAGACCATGAATCCAAGTACAGAGGATATGTTAAATGCCATTGCTCATGTAAATGCAGATCACATTTTTATCCTTCCTAATAATAAGAACATTATCATGGCTGCAAACCAGGCAAGAGATCTGACTGAGGATAAGGAGATCATCGTTATCCCGTCAAAGACTGTTCCTCAGGGAATTACAGCATTAGTAAACTTTATGCCTGATCTTACTTCTCAGGAAAACCTGGAAAATATGACAGCTGAGATGGAACGTGTAAAGACTGCCCAGATCACTTATGCAGTGCGTACTACCAATATCGACGGCATGGATATTGAAAAGGGCGATATTATGGCGATCGGTGACAAGGGTATGCTGGCAGTAGAACATTCTCCGGAAGAAGCGGCTAAGGCAGCTTTAAAGGCAATGTTAGATGATGAAAGCGAACTGGTAACGATTTACTATGGCTGCGATGTTAAAGAAGAAGATGCCGAGAAACTGAAGGAAGAGGCAGAAAGTTTATTCCCGGATAAGGAACTGGAACTTCAGTATGGCGGACAGCCTATCTACTATTATATGATTTCAGCAGAATAAACTGCCGGTTCATATGACTATAAGGAGGTATCGTTTATGAACGAAGATTTCAGAATGGAACAGGGCTACAAGGAAGCGGCTTATGGAGACAGCCTTGGCAGATATACAGCAAAGACATTTGGTTGGATGTTTATCGGTCTCCTTATTACATTTGGTGTAGCAATTGGAATGTATATGACAGATGGTCTGTATTATGTAAGCCGGGTACCAGGCTGGTACTACATCTTGTTTATCGCAGAGATTGGCATCGTTGTATACCTGTCAGCACGGATCAACCAGATGACAGTAGGTATGGCAAGAACCATGTTTTTCCTGTATGCAGCTGTAAACGGTATTGTATTCAGCGTTTATTTCCTTGTATTTGATGTAGTATCTTTATGGATGGCATTTGCTATTACTGCTGCATTTTTCGGCGTTATGGCGCTGATCGGATATTTTGGAAATATCAATTTCTCTGCGCTGCGTCCATTTATGATGGCAGGACTGATCTTTTTAGCAGGTTTCTGGCTGTTGTCCATGTTTATCAATCTGTCTGCTTATGAGACAGTTGTATGCGCTATCGGTATTTTCATTTTCCTGATTGTTACTGCTTATGATGCAAAGAAGATCCAGGCATTTTACAGCTACTATGGAAATGTTCCGGAAATGGCTACAAAATCTTCTATTTTTGCAGCATTACAGCTGTATCTTGATTTTATCAACCTGTTTGTTTATCTACTTCGTTTTGTAGGAAGAAGACGTAGATGATAGTCATTGGCGAATGAACCGTCTGCGTTAGCAGACAGTAAACCACATTTGTGGGATATTTGAATGCAAGAGCCCGTCCGGTAAGGATGGGCTGTTGTAAATATATGAGATCAAGGGGAGAAAAATATGTTAATAGGAGCATTAGAAGCAGGCGGCACTAAAATGGTCTGCGCACTGGGAAGAGAAGACGGAACGATCATTGAACAGGTTTCCATTCCGACTACTACGCCGGAGGAGACTATCCCAAAGATCACAGCATACTTCAAAGATAAGGGAATTGAAGCGCTGGGAATTGGAGCTTTCGGACCTGTGGGAGTAGATCCGAAAGCAGATAATTACGGTTATATCCTTGAAACACCAAAGCTGGCATGGAGAAATAAGGATCTCCTTGGCGGTCTGAAAAAAGAACTGAATGTTCCTATGGGGATTGATACAGATGTAAATGGTTCCTGCCTGGGCGAAGTAACATATGGCTGCGCTAAGGGACTGGACAGTGTTGTTTATATCACCATTGGAACCGGCGTTGGTGTTGGTGTATGGGTAAACGGAGGACTTCTTCACGGTATGCTCCATCCGGAAGGTGGACATATCCTGTTAAACCGTCATCCGGAAGATGAAAAAGGCGGCATCTGCCCGAACCATAAAAACTGCCTTGAGGGCTTTGCAAGCGGCCCATCTATTGAAGCACGATGGGGCAAGAAAGCCATTGAATTAAAAGATGATCCAAAGGTGTGGGAGATCGAAAGCTACTATATTGCACAGGCAATTACAGATTATATTATGATCCTTTCACCACAGAAGATCATTTTAGGCGGCGGCGTTATGCATCAGGAACAGTTATTTACACTGATCCGTGAGAAAGTAAAGACAATGGTAGCAGGATATATCAATACGAAAGAATTACAGGATATAGATCATTATATCGTTCCTGCAAGTCTTCATGATGATCAGGGTATCATGGGTGCTATCAAATTAGGTTTAAATGCACTGGAGCAGGCAAAGAAATGAGTAACAGTGAGCCTGTAAGTTCCCTTAAAGGGATTGGAGAGAAAACCGGAAAATTATTTGAAAAGCTGGGGGTCATCACTATTGATGACCTTCTTTCCTATTATCCAAGAGCTTATGATACCTATGAGCCGCCTGTGCCTGTAGGCCAGTTAAAAGAGCAGATGGTCATGAGCGTGGCAGCCGCCCTTCCAAAGCCGCCGGACCTTCTGCGTACAGGAAAGATCCAGATGGTCTCTGCCTATGTTCGTGATATAACAGGTGCGCTGCAGCTTGCGTGGTATAATATGCCTTATATGCGCGCCAATATCAAAAGCGGGCAGATGTATGTATTCCGGGGAAAAGTAGTAAAAAAACGGGGCCGTCTGATGATGGAGCAGCCGGAAGTCTTTACGGAAGAAGCCTATGAAACAGTAGTAAATTCCATGCAGCCGGTGTATGGACAGACAAGAGGCTTAAGCAATAAAACCATTGTAAAAGCAGAAAAACAGGCTCTGGAAAACAGACAGATGAAGCGGGAATATATGCCTGCTTTTTTACGCAGAAAATATGAGTTGGCAGAGATCAATTATGCCTTAGAGCATATCCATTTTCCAAGAGACCAGAAGGAACTTTTATTTGCCAGAAAACGTCTTGTATTTGACGAGTTTTTCATGTTTTTAGTAGGAGTGCGCCGGTTAAAAGAGAGCAGGGAAGGAAAGAAAACAGAGTTTGTGATCCGGCCCGGTGAAGAGACAGGACGCTTAAAGGAGTCGCTGCCCTATGCACTGACCTCTGCCCAGGAACGTACCTTGCAGGAAGTATTTTCAGACCTGCAAAAAGGCTGTGTGATGAACCGCTTAGTCCAGGGTGATGTAGGTTCCGGTAAGACGGTTATTGCCATCCTGGCACTTCTTGCAGCAGCGGAAAATGGCTACCAGGGCGCTTTGATGGTGCCTACGGAGGTGCTGGCAAGACAGCATTTCGAGTCCATCACGAAAATGTTTGAAACCAGCGGTATTGATAAAAAAGTTGTCCTTATCACCGGTTCCATGACAGCCAAAGAAAAACGGATCGCCTATGAAAAAACTGCCTCCCATGAGGCAGATATTATTATCGGCACCCATGCGCTGATCCAGGAAAAGGTGATCTATGATAAACTGGCTCTGGTGATCACCGATGAGCAGCACCGGTTTGGCGTTGGTCAGAGGGAACTTTTAAGTGAAAAGGGACATACACCTCATGTTCTGGTCATGAGTGCAACACCGATCCCCCGTACACTGGCTATCATATTGTATGGGGATCTGGATATCTCTGTAATTGATGAGCTTCCTGCAGGTCGCCAGGTGATCAAAAACTGCGTGGTAGATACCAGCTACCGGCCAAAAGCCTATGCTTTTATTGAAAAACAGGTAGAAGCAGGCCGTCAGGCCTATGTGATCTGTCCTATGGTAGAAGCCAGCGAGATGATCGAAGGGGAAAATGTTCTGGATTATTCTAAAACACTGCGGGATGCGCTTCCTGAGTCCGTTAATGTAGAATATCTTCATGGAAAAATGAAGGCAAAAGAGAAGAATAAGATCATGGAACGGTTTGCGGCAGGAGAGATTCAGGTCCTTGTGTCTACTACGGTTATCGAGGTTGGAGTAAACGTGCCAAATGCTACCGTGATGATGATCGAAAATGCAGAACGCTTCGGTTTGGCTCAGCTGCACCAGTTAAGAGGCCGTGTAGGTCGAGGCAGTCACCAGTCTTATTGTATCATGGTCAATGGCTCCGGCGGAAAAGATACTATGGAACGCCTGGATATCTTAAACCGTTCTAACGATGGTTTCTATATTGCGTCAGAAGATCTGAAATTGCGTGGCCCGGGAGATATTTTTGGTGTACGCCAGAGCGGTGATCTGGAATTCCGTATTGGCGATGTGTTCACAGATGCAAACCTGTTAAAGCAGGTTTCAGAAGAGGTCAATGAAATACTGGATGATGACCCGGAACTGGAAAAAGAAGAACATCTGGAATTAAAGCGCCAGGTAGACTCTTATTTAGGGGACCGGTATGAGAAATTGAACTTGTAAGATAATATTCCAGAAAAAATGGCGTCAAAAAAACCACCCCGGACAGAAAATCCTGCCTGGGGTGATCTTTTCTTAGCACTAAGGAGTTTTACTTACCTGCCATCTGGCGTTCCTGGTTCTCGATCATTTTCTTGACCATATAGCCGCCTACAGAACCATTCTGTGCAGAGGTAAGGTTGCCGTTGTAACCGTTGCTTAAAGGTACTCCAAGCTCGTTGGCTACCTCCATTTTAAATCGATCCATGGCTTCCTTTGCTTCAGGTACGTTTGTTTTGTTTGTGTTGTTAGACATAATAAAACGCCTCCTTAATTGAGAAAGTGCTCTTTTGTTTTAAGAGCTTGTTGTTTGTTACGTTCTTAGTATGTGACCATCTTAAGATAATACACTAGAAGGTTCTGCGTAAATTGTTAAAAAATGCAAAATCCTTAAAAAAACCTTGTATTAAGTAAATTTTCATATTATACTTGTTGGGAATGAAAACAGAGCAGAAGTACGATACAGGCTGCTCATACAGGAGTTTATATTACATGAGAGTAATTGCTGGCAGCGCAAGAAGGCTGCTTTTAAAGACAATAGAAGGTATGGATACAAGACCTACCACAGACCGGATCAAGGAAACTTTATTTAATATGTTAAATACCCAGATCCCGGGCTGTACTTTTCTGGACCTGTTTTCCGGAAGCGGAGCGATCGGTATCGAAGCTTTGAGCCGGGGCGCAAAACAGGCATTTTTTGTGGAAAGTAATCCGGAGGCAGTTTCCTGTATCCGGGAAAATTTAAGCCGCACCCATTTAGAAGAGGGAGCGCTGGTGTTAAACTGTGATGTGATCGCAGGACTGAAAAAATTAGAGGGAAGAAATCCACGGTTTGATATTATTTTTATGGATCCGCCATATAACCATGAATTTGAAAACCGTGTTTTAGAATATCTTTCCAGTTCACCTATGGTGACAGAAGATACTCTGATCATTATAGAAGCTTCCAAGGAAACGGATTTTGACTGGCTTTCTGACGCAGGCTTTCATATGATAAAAGAAAAAGTATACAAGACCAACAAGCATATATTTGCTGGCAAGGGGGCATAAATGAGAGTCGCAGTATATCCGGGAAGTTTTGATCCGGTTACATTAGGACATATTGATATTATACAGCGTACTTCTAAGATGTTTGACAAAGTGATCATCGGTGTTTTGAAAAACCGTTCCAAATCACCATTGTTTACTGCAGAGGAAAGAGTGGAGCTGTTAAAGGAAGTGACTGCGGATATTCCAAATGTAGAGGTGCAGTCTTTTCAGGGCCTTCTGATCGATTTTGTCCGTCAAAATCAGGCAAATGTGATCGTAAGAGGATTAAGAGCGATCACAGATTTTGAGTATGAACTTCAGATGGCGCAGACCAATCGAGTGATCGCGCCGGAGATCGATACTATATTTTTAACCACGAATTTGAAATATTCCTATCTCAGTTCCAGTATTGTAAAAGAAATCGCAGAATTTAACGGCGATATTAAAGAATTTTTACATCCTATTGTTGTAGAACGGGTGAAAGAAAAGCTGGAAGAGATGAAAAACGTATAGAGTATGTAATAGATACACGTAATAAACCAAAGGAGAACGATAAAATGAGCAGAATTGAACAGTTGATCAGTGAAATTGAAGAATACATAGACAGTTGTAAATTCCAGGCTCTGTCCAACAGCAAGATCATTGTTAATAAGGAAGAAATGGAAGAGCTGTTAGTAGAGCTTCGGATGCGTATCCCGGATGAGATCAAGAAATACCAGAAGATCATCAGCCAGCAGGAGACCATTTTAAGTGATGCCCAGGCTCAGTCTGAGTCTATGCTGGCAGACGCAAAGAAACAGTCTGACTCCATGATCGCACAGGCTACAGAGCAGGCAAACACCATGGTAGAGCAGGCAACCGAACAGGCTAATTCTATGGTAGCACAGGCGGATGCACAGACCAACGAGATGGTCAATGACCATGAGATCATGCAGCGTGCTTATGCACATGCAAACGAAGTAGTTGAGCAGGCAAATGTCCAGGCTCAGGCAATCGTAGATGCAGCTGTTAATGATGCAAACAATATCCGCCAGGGTGCGATCCAGTATACAGACGATATGCTGCGCAGCCTTCAGAATATTATGGATCATACCATGGAAACTGCAAAGGGACGTTTTGACTCCTTTATGAGTTCCATGCAGTCCAGCTATGACATTGTAACCAACAACCGTAAGGAACTGTCTGGTGGTCTTGTACAGCAGGAACCGGAAGCACAGGCAGCACCTCAGGAAGAAAAGAAGGAAGAAGCTTAAATTTCTGAAAGGGATCAGATTTTTAAGAGAATCCAAAAGAATACGCAGGAAAGTAAACTGTGAAGGGCTTTCCAGAAGATATAATGCCGGATGGAGAGTCCGGCATTTTTTCTGCCGCTGTGCATTGTAAGAACACTGCGGGTCTGGAAAATACCGCTGATACCGCCAAAAGCAACACTTGCAGTGACTAAGAGCAGACCAGTGAGACCGGATGTATGTTCGCAGATGGTTTGGATCCCGGTAGTGATCTCTAAAAGCCCCATAAGAGCAGGTTTTAAAATAACAGGGCCGGGAAGGGGCAGCTTAAAAAGATACAGGGATAAGATGGAAAACAGCATGATATAAAGCCCGATTTTTTCCATAGTTTCAAGGCAGCTCATCAGGTGCTCATCCAGGGAGAAGGAAGAAATGGGTGCTGTGTGAGAGACACCGGACCAGACAGAAGGACGTATCTTCCTGTTCTTTTTGGATTTTTTATCATAATAATGCCTTGCCAGATAAGAAATGGGAAAAACTGGAAGATAAAGGGCTGCAAGGAAGGGAAAAAGAGGAAATTTTATGGAAGGTGGAAGGAGCTTCTGTCCTTCCATCACTGTATAACCGGTGAGGAACATAGGGCTTGGATGATTGCAGATGGAGAGAAGATAGCAGGCTTCTTCCCAGGAAATCTGTCCCCTTTCTAATAAGTCCCGGTCCATTTTAGCCCCCATGGGATAGCCGCATAACAGTCCGGTGAGAAAAACGAAGCCTGCAGGCTGAGAAAAGTGGAATACTCCGGATAATAAAGGAGAAAAGGGCTTTACAACAAGACCTACAGCGCCCATGGCAGCAATGACGCCGGTTCCGATCATAAAAGGCAGCAAAGTAGGCAAAACTGTGTAAGCCCAGAGAAGGAGTCCCTTTCTGGCACCTTCCAAAGCGGTACCCGGAGAGAGCAAAAGCAGGATAAGAAAGAACAGGGCCAGAAGGCTTAAGAGGATCCGTTTCATAGGACCTCCGGTTAAATGCAGGGTTTGTTTTAATATATGGCCGGATCTTTTGAAAAATGATGTTTAAGTAGTAGCATGTATAAGGAGCAGGATATGACAGATGTGAAACAGCTGCCGGAAGCGTTCTTAAAGGAAATGGAACAGCTTTTAGGAGATGAATATGAGGCATATATAAAAAGCTATGAGGAAGCGTGGAAACCAGGTCTGCGTGTAAATACATTGAAAATTATGCCGGAGGAATTTAAAAATCTTTCCCACCTGGAACTGACACCTGTAGACTGGACGGAAAAGGGATTTTATTATGAAGACACAGAACGTCCTGCCAGACATCCTTTTTATTATGCCGGTCTTTATTATCTTCAGGAGCCCAGTGCCATGGCACCAGCGGCTGTGCTTCCGGTAGAACCGGGAGATAAGGTCTTAGACGTATGTGCGGCACCGGGAGGAAAAAGTACGGAACTGGCAGCAAAACTTCAGGGAAAAGGAATGCTTGTATCCAATGACATCAGTTATTCCAGGGCAAGAGCATTACTTAAAAACCTGGAACTGGCAGGAGCAGAAAATATTTCTGTTTTAAGTGAAGAACCGGGAAAACTGGCAGCTGTATGGCCGGAGTTTTTTGATAAGATTTTAGTAGATGCACCATGTTCCGGGGAAGGAATGTTTCGCAGGGAAGAGGATATGGTAAAGGACTGGGTAAGCAGAGGCCCCTCTTATTACAGCTCAATCCAGAGGGAGATCTTAGAGCAGGCTGTGGCCATGTTAAAACCAGGAGGAATGATGCTTTATTCTACCTGTACCTTCTCAAAAAAAGAAGATGAGGAAAATGTGGCGTATATTTTAGAAAAATATCCATCCATGGAACTGGTTCCTATTGATAAAGAGCAGTTTAAGGGACTTTCGGATGGTTTTGGATATCCACAGACTGCCCGCCTGTTCCCACACCGGATCCAGGGGGAAGGACATTTCCTGGCATTATTCCACAAGAAAGAGGATGAAAATGGTTCTGGCAGTGGTGCAGCTGTTTTGAGGCTATCAGGAGATGAAAAAGAGGCTTCAAAGCGGGCCAAGGAAGCAGGCAAACAGGAAGATCTGATGAAATTTCTGAAAAACTGCAGGAAGGAATGGGATTTAGGCCGTATCTATATCCGGGATGAGCAGGTATATTATCTGCCGGAGGGCTTAAAAACAGGACTTCCGCTGCGGTTTTTGCGAACAGGGCTGCATCTGGGTGAGTTAAAGAAAGGTCGTTTTGAACCATCCCAGGCGTTTGCAATGGCATTAAAAAAAGACGAATATCCGGTACGCCTTGATCTGAAAACAGAGGATGAACGTGTGATCCGCTATTTAAAAGGAGAAACGATCAGTCTTGTAAATGAGGAAGAACCGGTAAAGGGCTGGTGTCTGGTTACAGTAGAAGGCTTTCCTTTAGGCTGGGCCAAAGGCAATGGAATGACCCTTAAAAATAAATACTATGCAGGCTGGCGCTGGCAGTAAGAGAGGATAAATGAAATATGGCAGAAAAGAAGAAAAAAGCTTCTAATTCCAGTATGCGCCTGGACAAATTTCTGGTGGAAATGGGAAAAGGAAGCCGCAGCCAGATCAAGGAAATGGCGAAAAAAGGACGGATCCAGGTAAATGGAACTGTGATAAAGGCAACGGATGGAAAAATAGATCCGGAAAAAGATGTGGTCTTACTGGACGGACAGCCGGTTTCTTATGCACACACAGAATATTTTATGTTAAATAAACCGGCAGGTACTGTATCAGCTACAGAGGATGGGAAATATCCTACTGTAATAAGTCTGATCGACGCTGCTTTGCGCAAGGACCTGTTTCCGGTGGGACGTCTGGATCTGGATACAGAGGGACTGCTGCTGATCACCAACGACGGGGCAATGGCTCATGAGCTGCTGTCTCCGAAGAAACATGTAGATAAAATATACCTGGCTTACATAGAGGGAACACTTCCAAAGGATGCCAAAAAGCAGATGCAGGAAGGCCTTATAATAGAAGAAGGTGTAAAAACACTTCCTGCAGAGCTGGTCATATTAGACCCGCCGGCGGGAATGAAAGAGGGACTGACTGCAGTTTCACTGCGGATCCATGAAGGAAAATTCCACCAGGTAAAAAGGATGTTTGAAGTTTTAGGCTGTAAAGTGGTATACTTAAAACGTATGACCATGGGGCCGCTGGTATTGGATCCGTCTTTAAAGCCGGGAGAGTACCGGGCATTAAAGGAAGAAGAGCTTAAGGCTCTTGAACGAAAGATCAATGAGAAAGAACGGACGCATATTTTAGACGGCATTTCTGCTGTTTTATTTGACTTAGATGGCACTCTGGTGGACTCCATGTGGATGTGGGAAGCCATTGATGTTGAATATCTGGGCCGTTATGGTCTGGAATGCCCGTCTGATCTGCAAAAAGCCATTGAGGGAATGAGTTTTTCAGAAACAGCAGTATATTTTAAGGAACGTTTTAATCTGCCAGACTCTATTGAAGAGATTAAACAGGCGTGGGTGGAAATGTCTCTGGAAAAATACCAGAAGGAAGTACCTGTAAAACCGGGGGTAAGGGAATTTCTGGAAGAAATTTCCATCCGGGGCATTAAAGCAGGTATTGCTACCAGCAACGGAAGGGAAATGGTAGATGCTGTATTAAAGTCTTTAGGACTGGAACAATATTTCCAGGTAGTTGCCACTGCCTGTGAAGTGGCAGCCGGAAAACCGGCACCGGATATTTACCTGGAGGTGGCAAGAAGGCTGGGCGCAAAACCGGAAAACTGTCTGGTATTTGAGGATGTTCCGGCCGGTATCATGGCAGGAAAAAATGCGGGAATGAAGGTCATTGCAGTAGAAGATGATTTTTCAGAGACAATGAAAGAAGAAAAGGAACAGCTGGCTGACCGGCTGATCCATGATTTTTACGAGGTTTTATAAATGGTACATGATTATTTACCGATCAACAGAGAAGATATGAAAAAAAGGGGCTGGGAACAGTGCGATTTCGTCTATGTTTCCGGTGATGCCTATGTAGACCATCCTTCTTTTGGAACGGCCATTATTTCAAGGCTGTTGGAAGCACATGGTTATAAGGTAGGTATCATTGCCCAGCCGGACTGGAAGGACAATAAGAGCATCCAGATCTTAGGACGGCCAAGACTGGGATTTTTGGTGTCTGCGGGAAATATGGATTCCATGGTAAACCATTATTCCGTATCCAAAAAGCGCAGAAAAGAGGACTCCTATACTCCTGGTGGGGTAATGGGAAAAAGACCGGACTATGCAGTGGTGGTATACTGCAACCTGATCCGTTCTGCTTATAAAGATGTGCCTATCATTGCCGGAGGTATTGAGGCAAGCCTTCGCCGTCTGGCTCATTATGATTACTGGTCCAATAAGATGAAGCGGTCCATTTTGCTGGATGCCCAGGCAGATATTATTTCCTATGGAATGGGAGAACATTCCATTGTGGAACTGGCAGATGCATTGGACAGCGGACTGGATATTAAGGATATTACTTTTATAGACGGTACGGTTTATAAGACAAAGAGCCTGGAGTCTGTTTATGATTATAAGCTGCTTCCGGACTATACAGAGCTGTTAGAAGATAAGAAACGGTACGCAGAAAGCTTTTTTGTACAGTACAGCAATACAGATCCGTTTTCCGGAAAACGTCTGGTGGAACCTTATGAGGGCAAAGTTTATGTGGTACAGAACCCGCCTGCAAAGCCACTGACACAGGATGAGATGGATGATGTGTATGCTCTGCCATATATGAGAAGCTATCATCCTTCTTATGAGGCAGCCGGTGGCGTCCCGGCTATCCGTGAGATCAAATTCAGCCTAATCAGCAACAGAGGCTGTTTTGGTGCATGCAGCTTCTGCGCACTGACTTTCCATCAGGGAAGGATCATCCAGGCAAGAAGCCATGAGTCATTGGTGGATGAGGCAAAACTTCTTACAGAAGAGCCTGATTTTAAGGGATATATCCATGATGTTGGCGGACCTACTGCCAATTTCCGTTTCCCTGCCTGCGAAAAACAGCTGACTAAGGGTGCCTGCCCTAATAAGCAGTGTCTGTTCCCTGAACCATGTAAGAACCTGCGTGCGGACCACAGTGATTATATTTCACTCTTAAGAAAGCTGCGTGCGATCCCAAAGGTAAAGAAAGTATTCATCCGTTCCGGTATCCGTTTTGACTATCTGTTAAAGGACCCGGGAAAGAAGTTTTTACGGGAACTTTGCGAATACCATGTAAGCGGCCAGCTGAAAGTTGCGCCGGAGCATGTGGCAGATAAGGTGCTCATGCGCATGGGCAAGCCGAAAAACAGTGTATACAGAGAGTTTGTAAAAGAATACAAGCAGATGAATGAGAAGCTGGGAAAGGACCAGTATCTGGTGCCTTATCTGATGTCTTCCCATCCAGGTTCTTCTATGAAAGAGGCGGTGGAGCTGGCGGAGTATTTAAGAGATCTGGGCTACATGCCGGAGCAGGTACAGGACTTTTATCCGACACCGTCAACCATTTCCACCTGCATGTATTATACAGGATATGACTGCCGTACCATGGAAAAGGTGTATGTGCCTGTTAATCCTCATGAGAAGGCTATGCAGAGAGCGCTGATCCAGTACCGGAACCCGAAAAATTATGACCTGGTGGCAGAGGCTCTTAAGATTGCCGGAAGAACGGATCTGATCGGCTTTGATAAGAAATGTCTGATCAAGCCAAGGAATTTTGATAAGAGCGCTCATGATGAGAAAGAGTTTCGTGGACATGGGGGAGTTTCCGGCGGCAAGAATGCGGTTGGCAGGAATGAAAACAGCAGGAATGGAAATAACAGGAATACAGCAGGAAAAAATACTGGTGGAAGAAATACAGGCGCAAGCGGCAGAAATATGGAAAAGCTGTCAGGAAGCAAGATGAATGCAGCGAAAACTGCAGGTAAGAAAAAAGGCATCCGAAACGTTCATAAAAAGAAAGGAAACTGACAATGAAAATTGCTGTTATAACAGGAGCATCTTCTGGAATGGGCTGGGAATGCGCCATCCGCTTATGGGAGCAGTTTCCAGGACTGGATGAGATCTGGGCAGTGGGAAGACGAAAAGAGCGCCTGGTAAAACTGGAAGAAAAAGTAAATATTCCGGTGCGTAAATTTGTTCTGGATCTGAGTCAGGAAAAAGAACGGGAGATCTTAAAAGCTGAGTTAGAACGCTTGAAACCCCAGGTGAAATTTCTGGTAAATGCAGCTGGTTTTGGAAAGATCGGAAATGTATGTGATCTGTCTGAAAAAGACCAGTCAGGAATGGTGCAGGTAAACTGTACTGCTCTGACAGCTGTTACCACCATGGTCCTTCCTTTTATGTCTCAGAACAGCCGCATCCTGCAGTTTGCTTCCAGTGCAGCCTTTCTGCCCCAGCCGGGCTTTGCAGTATATGCAGCTTCAAAGGCCTATGTGTTAAGCTACAGCCGGGCATTAAACAGGGAATTAAAGGGCAGAAAGATATTTGTAACTGCCATTTGCCCGGGACCGGTGCGCACAGAATTTTTTGATATTGCACAGACAACAGGTGAAATTCCATTATACAAAAAACTGGTTATGGCAGCACCGGGAAAGGTTGTGGCAAAAGCAATCCGGGACAGCATTGCAGGAAGAGAAATTTCTGTCTATGGGCTTTTTATGAATGCATTCTGGATCCTTGCAAAAGTGTTTCCACACAGCCTGATCTTAGATATGATGGAAAAGATAGAGTACTTACCGGGAAAGGATCGTTGGTAAAATGCAGAAACTGAAAGTGGCCTCCAATGAGGCAGGACAGAGGCTGGATAAGCTGCTGTCCAAATATTTAAGCCAGGCAGGAAAAGGCTTTCTTTATAAGATGATGCGAAAGAAAAACATTACCTTAAATGGAAAGAAGTGTGATGGTTCTGAACGGGTGGAAGAAGGGGATGAGATCAGTCTGTTTCTGGCAGATGAGACCATTGAAAAGTTTTCGGCGCCTCTTCCAGAACTGGCAGCATTAGGAAAAGAAAAAGACAGAAATTCGGGAAAAGCCGGGAAAAACGGGGAAAATGGAAACAGGAAGAAAAAACAGGAGTTATCTATCGTATACGAAGATAAAAATGTTTTGATCGTAAATAAACCTTCCGGAATGCTTTCACAGAAAGCAAAAGAAGGGGATGTTTCCCTAAATGAGCACATTTTAAATTATCTCATTGACTCCGGGCATCTGCCGGTAAGCCAGCTGCGCACGTTCCGGCCTTCGATCTGCAACCGTCTGGATCGCAATACCAGTGGTCTGGTAGTTGCCGGAACTTCTTTAGCCGGACTTCAGATCATGAACGGGGTCTTAAAAGACAGGAGCATCCATAAATATTATCAGTGTATCGTCAAAGGCAAGATCGATAAGCCCCAGATGATCGCCGGTTTCTTAAAGAAAGATGAAGCCCAAAATACGGTGCAGATCTATCCGTTAGAAGTGGAAGGCAGTGTTCCTATTATGACGGAATACGTGCCTGTAAAGAGCAGTGATACAGCAACACTTTTGCGGGTCACGCTGATCACTGGGCGCAGCCATCAGATCCGTGCCCATCTGGCTTCTATTGGCCATCCTATTTTAGGAGATTTTAAGTATGGAGATCCAAAGTTGAATGAGCAGATCCAGAAGAAATATAAAGTGCGCTCCCAGCTTTTACATTCCTGGAAACTTGTCATGCCGGAAAAGCTGGCACAGCCTCTGGATTATCTGTCAGGAAAAGAGTTTATCGCTCCTTTGCCTGCTGCTTTTAAGAAGGTATTAAAAGGAGAAGGATTGGAGACAGCGGAGTCAAATTCTTGACAGAAAAGTGGCTTTGGGGTATGCTAATTCATATAACTGTAACAATTATATAACGAGAGGATAAAATACAATGGGAAAGATCATATTAACCGGCGACCGTCCAACCGGACGCCTTCATGTAGGACATTATGTAGGTTCTTTAAAGAGAAGAGTAGAGCTTCAGAATTCTGGTCAGTTTGATGAGATCTACATCATGATCGCAGATGCACAGGCTCTTACAGATAATGCAGATAACCCTGAAAAAGTACGTCAGAACATCATTGAGGTAGCATTAGACTATCTGGCTTGTGGTCTGGATCCTGCAAAATCCACTTTATTTATCCAGTCCCAGGTACCGGAGCTTTGCGAGATGACTTTCTACTATATGGATCTGGTAACTGTATCCAGATTACAGCGTAATCCTACTGTAAAAACCGAGATCCAGATGCGTAATTTCGAGACCAGCATCCCAGTTGGTTTCTTTACCTACCCGATCAGCCAGGCAGCAGATATTACTGCATTTAAGGCAACCACCGTTCCGGTTGGTGAAGACCAGGCTCCAATGATCGAGCAGACTCGTGAGATCGTTCACAAGTTTAATACCGTATACGGCGGCAATCTGGTAGAGCCTGAGATCCTGCTTCCAGACAATAAAGCATGTCTGCGTCTGCCAGGTATCGACGGAAAGGCAAAAATGAGCAAGTCCTTAGGAAACTGCATCTATCTGTCCGACTCCGAAGAAGAAATCAAGAAGAAGATCATGTCCATGTTCACAGACCCGAACCACCTGCGCGTTCAGGATCCGGGACAGGTAGAAGGAAATCCAGTATTTATCTATCTGGATGCATTCTGCCGTGATGAGCACTTTGAAAAATATCTGCCAGATTACAAGAACCTGGATGAATTAAAGGCTCATTATATGAGAGGCGGCCTTGGAGACGTTAAGGTTAAGAAGTTCTTAAACAACGTGATCCAGGATGAACTTCGCCCGATCAGAGAACGCAGAAAAGAGATCGCAAAAGACATTCCAGCTGTATACAAGATCCTGGAAGAGGGAAGCATCAAGGCAGAAAAGAAAGCAGCACAGACCCTTGCAGAGATGAAGCGCGCTATGAAGATCAACTACTTTGAAGATAAGGAGCTGATCGCAGAGCAGGCAGCTAGATTTTCCAGTGAGGCAGATGCGTAAGTATATCTGAAAAAGCGATAAAAGATCGTATAAGTTTTTATATAAGGTCATATGAAAAAACCGCCCGGACCGATCAAGTCCGGGCGGTTTTTCATAACTGTATTTACATAACGATCAATTCATACTTTCTTGAACCAAGCCCAATCTTTTCTGCATGTTCCAGGCAGCTTCTCCACTCAGACTCTGGAGTAGAGTTGCAGAAGTGATCGTGGTGGTCTACGAAACCTTTTTTTGCCATGTTCTTTGCAAGCTGGCTTCCTGGCATTGGGGTGGCTTTGAGGCAGGCGTCTACGCAGGCCTGATCCAGTGCCAGCGGGTCGAAGGAGGCGAACATTCCAATATTTGGAAGGATCGGAACGTCATTTTCACCATGGCAGTCGCAGTTAGGGGATACATCTACTACCAGGGAAATATGGAAGTTTGGACGGCCGTCTACAACCGCTTTGGTATACTCAGCCATACGGCAGTTTAACAGTTCATTTGCAGTATCGTTGTCAAATGCAATGGCATCGAAGTTGCAGGCACCCAGGCAGCGGCCGCAGCCTACGCAGTGTTCCTGATCTACATGCATTTTTCTGGCAGTTTCATCAAAGATCAGACCGCCGTTGGCACATTCCTTCTGGCATTTGCGGCAGCCTTTGCAGACATCCTGCTCAATGTGTGGTTTGCCGCTGCTGTGCTGGTCTTTCTTTCCGGCTCTGGAACCGCAGCCCATACCGATGTTTTTGATAGTTCCGCCAAAACCAGTCATTTCATGGCCTTTAAAATGAGTCAGGCTGATAAATACGTCAGCATCCATGATCGCACGGCCGATCTTTGCTTCTTTTACATATTCCCCGCCTGCTACCGGCACATCTACATCATCTGTACCTTTCAGACCGTCACCAATAAGGATAGGACATCCTACAGTCAGCGGTGTAAATCCATTTTCCCAGGCACATTCCAGGTGCTCTAAAGCGTTTTTGCGGCTTCCTGGATACATGGTATTACAGTCAGTAAGAAATGGCTTTCCGCCAAACTCCTTTACTACGTCTGCAACCGCTTTTGCATAGTTAGGACGAAGATAACTGATATTTCCCAGTTCTCCGAAGTGCATCTTAATAGCAACAAATTTGCCGTCCATATCCAGTTTTTCGATACCGGCTTTTTTGATCAGCTTCTTTAACTTGGTTGGAAGTCCGTCACCAAAGGCAACGGTGTGAAAATCAGTAAAATAAACTTTTGATGGTTCCATACAATACCTCGCTTTTGTGTGATTATATTTAAGTGATATTTTTTCTCTATAGTATAGTGCAAAAAATGAAGAATGGCAAATATGAATTGTATTTGATATAATGTAATGAGTGAAGACAAAAACAAGCGGCTGCGCAGCAGACATTTGTTTTTGGCGAGCCATTAACGAACGAATCGTCTGCGAAAGCAGACAGTGGAGCGCGATAGCGCGGGATTCGTGAGTATTTGAGCGAAGATAAAACAAGCGGCTGCGCAGCAGACATTTGTTTTGCGGAAAGGACAGCATAAAATGGGAACATGGAAAACAAGGGGGCTTCGGGGTTCTACCTTAGAAGACCTGATCAATCATACAAATGAAAGTTACAGGGAGAAAAAACTGGCTCTGATCCAGAAGATCCCTACACCCATTACTCCCATTGAAATAGATAAGAGCAGCCGTCATATTACACTGGCTTATTTTGACCAGAAGAGTACCGTAGACTATATTGGGGCAGTTCAAGGAATACCGGTATGTTTTGACGCAAAAGAGTGTGCGGTAAAAACATTTCCTCTTCAGAACATTCACCCACATCAGATCAAATTTATGGAAGAATTTGAACAACAGGGGGGGATATCATTTATCATTGTTCATTATACAGCATTAGATGAAATGTATTATGTGCCTTTTACAGATGTAAAAAAATTCTGGGACCGCATGGAAGCAGGTGGCAGAAAAAGTTTTACCTACGATGAAATTAACAAAAACTGGAAAATACGTTCTCATAGGGATATGTATGTCCATTACCTGGAACCATTATCCATTGATCTAAGTCAGAGGGAGAACGATCAATAGCCGTTCCATGAGCCTGGCTAAGAAAAATCCAGAAAGCCGTTGACAAGAAAGAATGAAGCCTTTATAATGAAAACACGTTAGCAAATCATCACTCTACCATGGTAAAGTGATAGCAAGGCAAAAAGCAAAGCCATTTATATCGGCAAAAGATAAGGGAGATGTGCTATGACAAAGAAAAACAAACTGATCCACACTCCGGAAGGAGTCAGGGACATTTATAACGGAGAATGCCGCAGAAAGCTGGCAGTTCAGGAGAAGATCCTCCATACATTGTATCTTTACGGTTATGAGCATATCCAGACCCCAAGTTTTGAATATGCGGATATTTTTAATGAAGACCGCGGAAGCGTAGGCGCCCAGGAAATGTTCAAGTTCTTTGACAGGGACAACAACATGCTGGTGCTCCGGCCGGATATGACCCCAGCAGTGGCAAGATGTGTGGCAAAATATTTTATGGATGATGATATGCCTCTGCGTCTGTGCTACCTGGAGCGCACTTTTAAAAATAATACCAGCTATCAGGGTTATTTAAAAGAGCGGGCTGAGTCAGGTGCAGAGCTGATCGGCGATGACTCACCAGATGCAGATGCTGAGATGATCGCTATGGTCATTGACTGTTTAAAGGCAGCTGGTTTAAAAGAGTTCCAGGTAGAATTAGGTGAGGTTGCATTTTACAGAAGCCTGTTACAGCAGTCCGGACTGGACGAGGACGCACAGGCCCAGTTAAATGATCTGATTGAAAACAAGAACCGCTTTGGCGTAGAAGAGTTTTTAAAGAACCAGGACATGGAAGAAAGCTTAAAAGAAGCGTTTTTAAAACTTCCAGAGCTGTTTGGCGGTATCAACCAGATTAAAAAGGCAAAAGCATTAACAGATAACCCACAGGCATTAGCAGCCATTGAGCGGCTGGAGCGGGTACATACTTTGCTGGAAGAATATCATATGGCTGATTATGTATCTTACGACCTGGGAATGTTAAGCCGTTACCAGTATTATACCGGTATCATTTTCAAGGCATATACCTATGGAACCGGCGATTACATTGTTACCGGCGGCCGTTACAATAAACTGTTAGTCCAGTTTGGAAAAGATACTCCGGCAGTTGGTTTCGCCATTGTAGTAGACCAGCTGATGGCAGCTTTATCCAGACAGCAGATCCACATTCCGGTGCAGTTAGTAAATACGGTGATCCTGTATGAGCCCTCAGCCAGACAAAGTGCGGTACGTTTAAGCCGTTTCTTCCGTTCCGAGGGTACTCCGGTGCAGTCCATGGTCATGGAAGAAGGAAAGAGCTTGGAAGATTATAAGGGAATGGCAAAGAAGAGAGGTCTTCGCACCATTCTCTGCCTGAAGGATACAGGAAATACAGTAACTGCCTTTGACATGCTTACAGGAAATGTAGACGAAACCCCTGTATCTGCATACGGAGTCAGGGAGATCTTATAAAAGATCCAGAAAGCATAAAAGCATATTGGATATAAAAGGAGATAAAGCAGCATGAGATATCTGACCATAGCATTAGCCAAGGGCCGTCTGGCATCCAAGGCAATGGATATGTTTGAACAGATCGGCATTTCCTGTGAGGAGATGAAGGACAAAAACTCCAGAAAGCTGATCTTTGTAAATGAAGACTTGGGCATCCGTTTCTTCTTAGCCAAGGCAAATGACGTTCCTACTTATGTAGAATATGGCGCGGCAGACATCGGTATTGTAGGCCGTGACACCATTTTAGAGGAAGGCAGAAGACTGTATGAGGTCTTAGACCTGGCAATGGGAAAATGCAGGATGTGCGTCTGCGGACCGGAGTCAGCAAGAGAGCGTTTAAAACACCACGAACTGATCCGTGTCGCTACCAAATATCCGCACATTGCAAAAGACTATTTCTACAACCAGAAATACCAGACTGTAGAGATCATTAAATTAAACGGCTCCATTGAGCTGGCACCGATTGTAGGGCTTTCTGAGGTGATCGTAGATATCGTGGAGACCGGTTCTACCTTAAGAGAAAACGGACTGGTAGTCTTAGAAGAGGTCTGTGACCTTTCCGCACGTATGGTAGTCAATCAGGTAAGCATGAAAACGGAAAATGAACGGATCACAAAGATCATTAAAGATTTTCAGGGACTTTTAAAGGAAAAAGAGAGGGCGGACAAATGAGGATCGTAAAATTAGATGAAGCATCTATGAAAAATATTCTGGCAGATATGTTAAAAAGAGACCCAAATAATTATGATGCATACACAGAAACCGTGCAGGAGATCGTAGACCGGGTAAAAGCAGAAGGAGACGCAGCTGTTTTTGATTATACAAAGAAATTTGATAAAGCAGAGATCAATGCAGACAACATCCGTGTAACAGAGGCAGAGATCAAAGAGGCTATGGAAGCTGTTGATCCACATCTTCTGGAAGTAATGAAGAAATCCATGGAAAATATCCGCCGTTACCATGAAAAACAGAGAAGAAACAGCTGGTTTGACTCCCAGCCGGACGGCACGATCTTAGGACAGAAGATCACAGCATTGGAGAGTGCCGGTGTGTATGTACCTGGCGGCAAAGCTGCTTATCCTTCTTCTGTACTTATGAACATTATCCCGGCAGAGGTAGCTGGTGTAAAACGTATCGTTATGGTCACACCTCCTGGAAAAGATGGCAAGGTAAATCCTGTTACTTTAACAGCAGCACATCTGGCCGGTGCAACCGAAGTTTATAAAGTAGGTGGCGCACAGGCAATTGCAGCCCTTGCTTTCGGCACTGAGTCCATTCCAAGAGTCAGCAAGATCGTAGGACCTGGAAATATCTTCGTTGCCCTTGCAAAGAAAGCGGTATACGGTCATGTAAGCATTGACAGCATTGCAGGACCAAGTGAGATCCTGGTAGTGGCAGATGAAACAGCCAATCCAAGATATGTGGCAGCTGACCTGTTAAGCCAGGCAGAGCATGATGAATTAGCCAGTGCTATTTTAGTTACCACCAGTATGGAACTGGCTGAGAAGGTCTCCAAAGAAGTTGATGGTTTCCTTCAGGTATTATCCAGAAGCGAGATCATCAAGAAATCCCTGGATAACTACGGCTATATCCTGGTAGTGGATACTATGGATGAGGCAGTGGAGACAGCCAACAACATTGCACCGGAACACCTGGAGTTAGTAACAGCTAATCCGTTTGAGGTAATGACAAAGATCCGCAATGCAGGCGCAATTTTTATTGGTGAATACAGCTCTGAACCTTTGGGAGACTATTTTGCAGGACCAAACCACATCCTTCCTACCAACGGAACAGCAAAATTCTTCTCACCTTTAGGTGTAGATGATTTTATTAAGAAATCCAGCATTATCTATTATTCCAGAGAAGCCCTTGAAAAGGCTCATAAGGACATTGAGGACTTTGCAGAAGCAGAACACCTGACTGCACATGCAAATTCTGTAAGAGTCAGATTTGAATGATACCAGGGTCAAAAGGTCGGAAATCCGACGCAAGCTTGCTTGCAGGAGGATTTTTGACCTTGGGTCTCGCCAAAAACATGAGTAAAAAGGTCCGCATAAAGGAGAGTGTAGGAAATATGGAACGCATTGCGCAGATCACACGAAATACCAATGAAACGAAAATAAACATGACTTTAAACCTGGATGGCAGCGGAAAGGCCAATATCCATACAGGCATCGGCTTTTTTGACCATATGTTAAACAGCTTTGCCCGCCATGGCTTTTTTGATCTGGATTTTACAGTAGACGGGGATCTGGAAGTGGATACCCATCATACCATTGAGGATACAGGCATTGTGCTGGGACAGGCCATCCGCAAGGCAGTAGGGGATAAAAAAGGCATCTGCCGATATGGTTCCCAGATCCTTCCCATGGATGAGGCCTTAGTCATCTGCGCCCTGGATCTTTGCGGAAGACCTTATCTGGTGTATGACTTAAACCTTGACCGGGAAAAAGTAGGTGATCTGGAGACGGAAATGGTGCGGGAGTTTTTCTATGCAGTATCTTATGGCGGGGAAATGAACCTTCATCTGCGCCAGATGTCCGGCAGCAACAATCACCACATCATTGAGGCGGCTTTTAAGGCATTTGCGAAAGCTTTAGACGGAGCAACCGGTTATGATCCACGGCTTACAGATGTATTATCTACCAAGGGAAGCCTGTAGAAAAAGCCTGTAAAAACATTTATTCAGGAATAGAAAAGGAGACAAAACATGCAGCTGTATCCGGCAATTGATATGAAAAATGGAAAATGTGTCCGCCTGCGTCAGGGTGCATTTAAAGATATTACGGTATATTCGGAGTATCCAGAGGAGATCGCGGCTCTCTGGCAGGAAAAAGGAGCCACTTTTTTACATCTGGTAGACTTAGACGGTGCACTGGCAGGACGTTCTGTAAATGAAGAGACCATTAAAAAAATCGTTTCTTCTGTGAATATCCCTGTAGAGATCGGCGGCGGCATCCGTTCTGAGGAAGCCATTAAAAATATGCTTGCTTTAGGCGTAAAGCGTGTGATCATAGGAACAAAGGCAGTAGAAGAGCCGGAGTTCTTAAAAGATATGGTGGAGAAATTCGGTGCAGATGCCATTGCAGCAGGCGTTGACGCCAAGGACGGCATGGTAGCTATCCAGGGCTGGGAGCAGGTAAGCACTGTTACAGCCACAGATCTCTGCCTGAAAATGAAAGAATATGGCGTAAAGCACATTATTTATACAGATATTTCCAGAGACGGCATGCTTTCAGGCCCCAATATCCCGGCAACAAAGAAGCTGACGGAAGAAACAGGACTTGACATTATCGCATCCGGCGGCGTATCCTGTATGGAAGACCTGCAGGCTCTTTATGATGCAGGGATCTCAGGAGCGATCATGGGAAAAGCTCTTTATGAAAAACGTGTGGACTTGGAAGAGGCAGTCCGCCGTTTTGAAAAATGAACGGACAAGGAGTAAATGGACATGGATAATAAAAAACTGATCGCAGGTTTTGGCTACCAGGAAGGCCGTATCAGCAGCTGGGACGGAAAGAGAACCTATACCCAGGCTGCACCTCAGATGGCAAAACACTGCTGCGATAACGGAGCGGATGAAATTCTGATCTATGACTGGTCTGTAACAGATGATGACCATGAGGCTGCCATTGCAGTGATCAAAGAGGTCTGCAGGGAAGCGGATGCCCCGGTCATTGCAGGCGGCAGAGTAAAACGCATGGAAGATGTAAAGAAATATCTTTATGCAGGAGCCAGCGCTGTATTTTTAGACATGAGCAAAGAAGAAAACGTGGATATGATCAAAGAGGCATCTGACCGCTTTGGAAAAGAGAAGATCTACGCTTATCTGCCAACAGATGCTTATCTGGATCATGTAAAGGACTATAAGGCAGCAGGTGCATCCGTCATGCTTCTTAATACAGCAGGCAGCGTTCCCTCTTTACTGGAAATGGCTTCTATCAGCGACAGTGAAGCACCATTTTTATTCTTCTTACAGGCAAAGGATGATGCCAAGGACACAGCAGAAAGCCTGAAAAATGCCTTTGGCTGCGGAAATATCTGCGGTGCGGTTCTTACCTTTACAGAGGATGCCATGGATACTTCCATGACCATTAAACAGTCTTTAAAGGCAGCGGGAATTTCCGTAGATACCTTTGAATCTTCCGTAGACTGGAAGGACTTTAAGTTAAACAGCGACGGGCTGATCCCTGTGATCGTTCAGGATTATAAGACCAATGAAGTATTAATGTTAGCTTACATGAATGAAGAGGCATTTAACAATACGCTGGCTACCGGCCGCATGACCTATTTCAGCCGCAGCCGTCAGGCGCAGTGGGTAAAGGGAGAAACCAGCGGACATTTCCAGTATGTAAAATCCTTAAAGATCGACTGTGACAATGATACACTTCTTGCAACTGTAAAGCAGATCGGCGCAGCCTGCCACACAGGCAACCGTTCCTGCTTCTACACCACACTGGCAGAAAAGGAATACAAAGAGACCAATCCATTAAAAGTATTTGAGGACGTTTTCAATGTGATCTTAGACCGCAAAAAACATCCAAAGGAAGGTTCTTATACCAACTATCTTTTTGATAAGGGAATTGATAAGATCTTAAAGAAAGTGGGAGAAGAAGCTACTGAGATCGTTATTGCAGCCAAGAACCCGGATCCGGAGGAAGTAAAATACGAGATCTCCGATTTCCTGTACCATATGATGGTATTAATGGCAGAAAAAGGTGTTACCTGGGAAGAGATCACAGAGGAACTGGCAAACAGATAAGATATACAAAAGATGTACGAAAGCAGATTGCTTTCATTTGGGACAGCTGGATCGAAAGACCGGCTGTCCTTTTTGCATAATGAGCGGATCCGTGGTAAAATTATCTTAATAAATATGATTTTGGAGGACGATGAAATGAAAATAATAGAAAATTCTGTTACAGAACGTTTTTTACGCTATATTTCCTACGATACCCAGTCAAAAGAAGAGGGCGAACAGGTTCCAAGTACAACAAAGCAGTTAGAACTTGGAAAACTTCTGACTACTGAGTTAAAGGAAATGGGTGTTGCCAATGTGCGCATGGACGAGCATGGATATATTTATGGCGAGATCCCGGCAAATACAGAGGAAAAGATTACTTCTTTAGGTTTCATTGCCCATATGGATACATCACCGGCTCTTTCTGGTAAAGACGTAAAGCCTCAGTTTGTGGAAAATTATGATGGCGGTGATATCTGTTTAAACAAAGAAAAAGATATCTGGCTTCTTACTTCCGATTTCCCGGAAATGAAAAATTATAAAGGAAAAACACTGATCACTACAGACGGCACTACATTGTTAGGAGCAGATGATAAAGCAGGTGTGGCAGAGATCATGACCATGGCAGCCTGGTTTTTAAGCCATCCGGAAGAGAAACATGGCAGGATCTGCATTGCCTTTACACCAGATGAGGAAGTGGGAAGAGGAGCAGATTTCTTTGATGTAGAAGGCTTTGGGGCAGAGGCCGCTTATACAGTAGATGGAGGTGCTTTAGGGGAACTGGAATATGAAAACTTTAATGCAGCTTCCGGCCATGTGACCATCCAGGGAAAAGGCATCCATCCGGGAAGTGCCAAGGGAAAGATGAAAAATGCCCTGTTGATCGCAATGGAATTCCAGGCATTGCTTCCAGCATTTGAAAATCCTATGTATACAGAAGGTTACGAAGGCTTTTATCACTTAGACCATATGGAAGGTGATGTGGAAGGCGCCCAGATGGCATATATCATCCGTGACCATGACAGGGAGAAATTTGAACAGAAGAAAGCATTTTTTGAAAAAGCAGCAGAGTTTTTAAATGCAAAATACGGGGCCGGTACAGTAACTGCTGTTGTAAAAGACTCCTATTACAACATGAAAGAGAAGATAGAGCCACATATGGAACTGATCCACATTGCAGAAGATGCTATGAGAAAAAATGGAGTTACTCCGGTTATTTCCCCGGTACGTGGTGGAACAGACGGCGCCAGACTGTCCTACATGGGACTTCCGTGTCCCAACCTTTGCACAGGCGGACATAATTATCACGGAAAATATGAATATGTATGTGTGGAGTCTATGGAACAGACGGTCAACATTCTTACAGAGATTGTAAAAAGTTTTGCAGTAGGAAAAAATGTAGATTAATAGACAAAAAAATCAGATTTATACAATAAGATTTTCTCTTTGGCAATTTAAAATTTTATTTTGTATATACAAAACATTAAAAAAGTGCTAAAATGCATGTATAAAAACGTTTGGATTTCTGGCAATCGGGGGAAAGGAGGCAGGGGACTTCTAAAAAATGCCAGGAAGAAGAACAGGTCTCTGGTAGTTATCAGAGATCAATACATGAGAAGGAGGATTTTTTATGAGTCTGGAAAAATTGTTTCACCTGAAGGAGAACCACACAGACGTCAAAACAGAGGTGTTAGCAGGAATCACCACCTTTATGACTATGGCCTATATCCTGGCTGTTAACCCGGGTATCTTAGGCGCTACCGGTATGGACAGCGGTGCAGTCTTTACAGCCACCGCAGTGTCAGCTTTGTTTGCTACTTTATGTATGGCATTTATGGCAAACTACCCATTTGTACTTGCACCAGGTATGGGCTTAAACGCTTACTTTGCTTATACCGTAGTTTTACAGATGGGATACTCATGGGAAATGGCTTTAACAGCCGTATTTGCAGAAGGTATCATTTTCATCCTTCTGTCACTGACCAATGTACGTGAGAAGATCTTTAATGCCATTCCTATGACATTAAAGCACTCTGTATCCGCTGGTATCGGTCTTTTCATCGCTTTTATCGGTTTACAGAACGCAAAGATCGTAGTAGACGGTGCTACGCTGGTAGGTCTTTATTCCTTTAAGGCATCTGTTCAGAATGGTACATTCTCCACAGAGGGCATCACTGTTCTGTTAGCACTGATCGGTATCCTGATCACAGCTGTTTTACTGGTAAAACAGGTAAAAGGCGGTATCCTCTGGGGTATCCTTGCAACCTGGATCTTAGGTATCATCTGCCAGTTAGCAGGTATCTATCAGGTAAATCCAGAAGCAGGAGCCTATAGTCTGCTTCCAGATTTTTCCAATGGTATTGCTATCCCAAGTATGGCACCAACCCTGATGAAGATGGATTTCAGCAGCATGTTCTCACTGGATTTCTTTGCAGTTGTATTTGCATTCCTGTTTGTAGACCTGTTTGATACACTGGGAACACTGATCGGTGTTGCTTCCAAAGCAGACATGTTGGACAAAGACGGAAAGCTTCCAAGGATCCGCGGTGCCCTTTTATCTGATGCTGTTGGTACTACCGTAGGTGCTATGTTTGGTACTTCTACAGTAACTACTTTCGTAGAAAGTGCTTCTGGTGTAGCAGAAGGCGGAAGAACCGGACTGACCGCTACAGTAGCAGCAATCCTGTTTGGACTGTCTCTGTTCTTATCACCGATCTTCCTTGCGATCCCGTCCTTTGCAACTGCACCGGCGCTGATCGTAGTAGGATTTTTAATGATCTCCTCTATCCTGAAGATTGACTTTAATGATTATACCGAGTCCATTCCTGCATATATCGGTATTATCGCAATGCCTTTCATGTACAGCATTTCCGAAGGTATCTCTATGGGAATTATCTCCTATGTAGTGATCAACCTGGTATGCGGTAAGGCAAAAGAGAAGAAGATCAGTCCACTGCTTTATATTCTGGCAGTATTATTTATATTGAAGTATATTATGCTGTAGTTGATCCGTTTTTGCGGATTATTGACAACCGAATGGTTGCTGCACATGCATATCAAAAGGAGTCGCCCCCTGGCGGCTCCTTTTTGGTAGTTTATACCCGATCCATCTGCTTAACGATTTTAAGCAAACTGCTTGATGAGTCCGATCAGTTCCTGCATCGGGGCAATGGTATGTTTTCCTTTCAATGTAACAATAGAATATATGGTTTTTTCAGCGGAACCTCCGATCCGAAAACAGCGTACTGGTTTTGGATAATGGAAACGTCTCATATATTGGTAAAAATTAAAGGAAATTCCATAACCCTCTGCTGCTAACTGGGCAGAAGACTCCAGATTTTCCAAAAGAAAAATGCTTCCGGGTTCTGCGTGATCATGGGCAATTGCCAGATCTGTATAATGTCTGGAAGACTGCTCCGGTTTCTGGAGAATAAAACGTTCACCGTTAAATTCTTTTAGATCGATCAATACAGGATCATCATCGGTGGAAGCGGATCCCATTTTTCTACAGACCGGGTGATCGGCAGCTACAACCGCAACCATATAGTCCTCATATAATAAGTGGTATTCTAAAAGCGGATGATCCGAGGTGAGATTGATAATGGCAAAGTCCAGTTCCCCATTTAAGAGAAGTTCTACCATACGCTCCGAAGAAGCTTCATAAGGGATCAGCTCCACATCCGGATACCTGGCAGAGAAACGGGGCAGGACCTGGGATAGAAGATAAAGAGTCCGTCTTGGGTGGATCCCGAAGCGGATCGTTCCAGAGGAACCGTGTATATATTTCTTTAATTCGTCTTCATAATCATCTCGTATGTTTATCATTTTTCTTGCATGTTCCAGATAAATTTTTCCTGCCTGGGTAGGTATAAACTGTTTCCCGATCCGGTCAAAAAAATGCACACCGCTGCGTTCTTCCAGATTACTTAAAAAAATACTCAGTGCAGGCGGGGAAATATGCAGAGACTGGGCTGCATCTTTTATTCCTTTATATTTTTCAATAGCAAGCATGTAAACCTGTTCCTTCATATCCATAGTTTTTCCCTCCAATGTATAAATATTTGTATACTATGCATAAAAATAAATAATATTAAATGAAATATTAAAAATATTAAACTTGATTTAATTTTATTTATTCATTATAGTTTAAGAAATAAAAATTATCAAGAAAGGGCATGAATTATGGAAAAGACAAAAGAAAAAAGGTCGTTTCAGGCTCCGCATACATTTGTTATCCTTGTAGTGCTGATCCTGATCGCAGTAGCAGCAACCTATGTTGTACCGGCAGGAGAGTATACCCGGTATGCAGATGAGGCAACAGGAAGAACCCTTGTTGAAGCAGGCAGTTTCCACTATGTAGAGTCAGCCCCGGTAAGCTTTTTTTCAATCCCTTCATTGATCTACCGGGCGATCGTTAAAGCAGCAAGTACAGTAACCTTTATCCTGATCATCGGAGGTTCTTTTGAGATCATTACCTCCACAGGGGTGCTGACTGTTTTATGCAAAAAAATGTCAAAAGCATTTAAGGGAAGAGAATTTTTTGTTATCCCGGCTTTTCTGGTACTGTTTTCCATTTTTGGCGCAACCATGGGAATGTCAACGGAAGTTATGATCTTTGTACCGATCGGAATTGCTCTGGCCACTTCACTGGGACTGGATAAAGTAACAGGTACAGCTATGATCGCTATGGGTGCGGCTTCCGGTTTTACTGCTGGTATCTTAAATCCATTTAATGTTGGTGTTGCCCAGGATATTGCGGAAATCCCCATGTTTTCCGGTATGGGATACAGATTATTTATCCTTGTAGTATTGCTGGTCATTAATACGGTTTATATTACCTGGTATGCAAAACGTGTAAAAGCAGACCCTGCCAAGAGCATTATCTATGGGGAACCAGATGACAATGAATTTGTTTTTGATGATAAGGATGAGGCAATGACTCTGACACATGGTCTTACACTGGGCGTGATCGTGGTAGGTTTTGCTGCCCTGATCTATGGTTTAAGTAAACTGGACTGGTATTTTGAAGAAATGTCAGCGATTTTTATTACCATGGGAGTTGTCTGCGGCATTATCAACCGTTACAGTCCGAATAAGATCGCTTCTACCTTTGGGGCCGGAGCGAAGGGAATTGTAGTAGGCGCCCTGATCGTCGGTATTGCCCGCGGCGTGGAAATGGCACTTTCAGATGCCCTGATCTTAGATACCATTGTTCATGCCATTGCAAGTCTTGTAAATACAATGCCTCAGTCCTTAAAGGCTGTGGGAATGTTTTTAGCACAGTCACTGGTAAACTGCGTCATCACATCCGGTACGGGACAGGCAGCTGTTACCATGCCGTTAATGGTACCTGTAGCAGATCTGATCGGAATTACCAGACAGACAGCTGTTCTTGCATTCCAGTTAGGTGATGGATTTTCCAACTCTGTTCTGCCAACTTCCTCTGCATTAATGGGATATCTGATCGTTTCCAAGATCCCTTATGCAAAGTGGCTGAAATTTATGATGCCTCTGTTTTTGATCTGGACATTTGCAGGCTGCCTGTTTATGCTGGGCGCCATTGGAATTGGTTATTAATAAACAGTTGGGAAATAACGGAACCAGATAACGGTAACAGGAGGGAAAATAAAAATGGAAGAGAAAGAACGGTTAAAAAAACATCTGGAATATTTGTGTTCCTTTGATAAACTGACAGGAGAACCGGAAGCACTTCAGGCAGTTGCCTATATTTCAGACGTATTAAAAAAATACGGAGTCTCCTGCCATACAGAAACATTTCCTGCTTATTTAAGTAATCCGGTAAAAAGTGTTTTGACCGTAGATGGAAAAGAAATTCCCAGTCGTCCCAGATCTTTTTCTGAAAGTACAGGAAAATTCCTTCATGTTCCCCTGGTGTATGATCCTGGAACCAGAGAAGCAGTTTCTATGGACAGACAGAAGCAGTTTTTAGAAAATGTTTCCGGAAAGCTGGTGTTGGGATATGGTTATGATGAGCGGTATGCGAAAATGCTGGAACAATATGGAGCTGCCGGATGGATCCAGATCTGGACATCAGGAGAAGATGTGATCCATGAGGATACAGTCAGTCCTGTCTGGGGAACGCCGGATATGGACTCATCCCTGTTTCAGCTTAAGATGCCGGTGGTAGCGATATCCGGTCCGAAAGGAGAGGATCTGATCCAAAAACTGGAAAATGCCCGGAAAAATGGACAGATCCTCTATGCCGATCTGGACAGCCAGGTAGATACGGGAGTACGCAGTGTGCAGCTTCCCATAGCAGATATTCCAGGCAGAAAAAAAGAGTTTGTCCTGCTTTCCTGCCATTATGATACCTGGTACAGAGGTGCTTTTGATAACTGCACTGCCAATGCACTGGCTCTGGAACTTGTCAGATATTTCCAGGATAGGAAGGAACAGCTTGCCTATTCTTTAAAAATCGCCTGGTGGCCGGGGCATTCCAATGGACGGTATATGGGTTCGACATGGTACTGTGATCACCACTGGGATGAATTATATGAAAACTGTATTGCCCATGTAAATCTGGATCTTCTTGGTTCAAAAGGCGCGGACCATACCCTTGCCATCCGGACCGCAGGTTTGGAAGGAACAAAATGGCTGAAAGAACATGTAATGGAAGCAGATCCACTGGCAGAGATCCAGATCGGACGGATTGGCCGCGGTGCGGATCAGTCTTTCTGGGGAGCAGAGATCCCTTATCATATCAATCCAAGATATGAAGCAAGAAAAGAAAGAAAACAGTCAGATGCACCTGGACCTGGTGTGTACTGGTGGCATACAGCGGAAGATACCTTTGACAAGATCGATTTTGATGGTTTGATGCGGGATGGGGCAGTGGTTCGTTCTCTCTTATGCGGACTTTTAAATGAAGAAATGCTTCCTGCAGATTTTTCTGAATACTTTCATACATGGAATGGGTATCTGGAACCGTTAAAAAATTCTTCTAAGTATGGAGAAGAAATTGAGGAAATACAGAAGCAGTTAAAAACAGTGATCCAGTTATGCGTGGATCTGGAGAAAAAATGGAACACAGAAGAACAGGAGAAAGGTGAACCAATACACTTAGAAGATCACAACCGCCTCTGCAGGATAACAGGCGGAGTAATCAGCCGTCTCATGCATTCTTCCGGATCTGCATATGAACAGGATACCTCCTTTGCATACGGTCCGTTACATTTACTTGGCGCATCAGCAAAAGGGAACTTTCAAAAAGGTCCGAAAGACTGGGAACTGTTTTACCATACCACATTTATACGCCAGAGAAATCGAATGGTAACGGAACTGAGAAAATTACAGAAACAAATAGAACAGGAATTTTAACAGGAGTATATACATGAAAAAAGAAGTCATAAAACAGGCGGTTGACCAGTATTTGCCGGAACTGGTCAAGATAGCAGATGAAATATATGATCTTGCAGAACCGGGAATGGAAGAGGTAAGATCAGCCGGTCTTTTGACTGATTATCTGGAAAAAATGGGATTTCAGGTAGAAAAAGGGATCGCAGGACTTCCAACCGCATTTCGGGCTGTTTATGAGCAGGGACAGGGAGGACCATCTTTTGGCCTTCTGGCAGAATATGATGCCCTGAAAGATATTGGACATGCATGCGGACACCATATGCAGGGGCCATCTGTGATCGGTGCTGCCCTGGCACTACGCGATACCTGCAAAGACCAGCCTTATAAGATCGTTATATATGGTACACCTGCAGAAGAGACCATTGGCGGCAAGATCATTATGCAGGAAAAGGGCTGTTTTAAGGATATAGATATTGCACTGATGATGCATGCAGCGCCTTCAACCTGTGTTGATCTGCGATGCATGGCACTGGAGTGCTTCTATGTGACTTTTCACGGGGTAGAAAGCCATGCAGCTATGAGCCCACATAAGGGAAAGAGTGCTTTCGACGCAGCTCTTCTCTCTTTCCAGGCCATTGAATTTATGCGTGAGCATGTATTAGAAGACTCACGGATGCATTATACAATTCTGGATGCAGGCGGTCCATCCAATATTGTTCCGGGACGGGCAAAAGCAGAGTATACACTGCGTTCTTACAGCACCGATTATCTGGAAAATGTGATCGTTCCCCGGTTTAAAGATATTATCAAAGGTGCATGCCTGATGACGGGAACCACCTGCGATCTTGAGCGCAGCTATCCGTTTAAGGCAAAGATCCCCTGTGTAACATTAAATGACCTGATCATGGAAAATGCCCATTTCTTCCAGGCCCCCCAGATCACAGGCCCAAGAGAAAAAACAGGTTCCACCGATTTTGGAAATGTCATGTATGAAGTACCAGGCTGCTGTATCCGCACTGCCTTTGTACCAGAAGGAACTGCAGCCCATTCCAAAGAATATCTGGAAGCCGGAAAAAACCAAAAAGCCCACGAAGCCCTGCGCTCCGGCTCTGAGATCTTAGCCGGAACCTGTATGGATATTCTGGAACACCCGGAATTTCTTCAGAAAATGAAAGAAGAATTTGAAGAAAGAAAGCGGAAAGAGCAGATGGAGACAGAGTAAGATTTCCTAAAAGAAGTGAAGCGGTATAATAAAAGACAGCCACAGACCAGGTGGCCAGTCTTTAAAAATACTGGTAACAGTCAGCGGACTGGAGATCGATGAACATCAGCAGGTCTTAAACCGTGATTTTGAACCAATTCCCGGTTTATATGCTACAGGTAACTGCAGTGGAAGGCGATTTGGTGTACAGTATACAACATCACTGCCTGGACAAAGCATTGGAATTGCCCAGACTCTTGGAAGGGAGTTAGGACTGTACCTGACGGGGGTATAGCTGGCAGCTTTGTCTATACGGAAAAGAAAGATAATAAACCTAAAAAAGAAAAGGAAACCTGAATAAATCGTGAAAAAGCTATCGACCGCCGGAATATTCATCCGACGGTCGTTTATAGTTGGATTTGATCAAGGAAGACAGAGTGGGTGCAATGGTGTTAAATCTGTCTTGCAGCAATAAATCCTTCATGGATTGCGTCATAGATCTGACGAACGCGTTTGCTGTCTCCAACATTGAATACCTGCATATCTGTATTTTCTTCCAGTTTATCGCTCAGTTCATTCTGGCGGGTAAAACCGGCGGCGATGACTACACTGTCAGCCGGAACCGTTGTTTCATTACCCCATCGATCGGTCAGAATGACATTGTTTTCATGGACAGCGGTCAGGCGTTTGCCAGTCAGGATCTTTATGTCTGTTTCATTGATCGTTGCAAGATATGCCTGACAAGCGGAACTGAAATTCGCAAGAAAAGCATCCGTCATTTCTACGATAGTAACTTTTTTGCCTTCGGCATTTAATTCAAGCGCGGTTTCCGCACCGGTGATGCCGCCTCCGATCACAACTACAGTATTTCCTGTTACTGCTGTGGAGCCATTTAAATAATCACTGGCATAAATGACGGAGTTTTTCTCAATTCCAGGTACATTTAATATTCTGGTTTTTCCGCCGACAGCAATGATAACTGCATCATAACCGCTATGAACGAGAGTCTCATATTCAACTTCTTCTTTTACCAGTGTAATGTTCGGATCATGCATAATATGATCTTCATAATAGTGGATCAACCGTTTGATATTGGCTTTGTTTTCCGGTTTGCTGGCTTCAATCATCGCTCCGCCGATGCATCGCTTTTCATAGATTGTAACCTGATGTCCGCGTTTTGAAGCAGTAAGAGCGGCTTCACAGCCTGCAGGACCGGCTCCGACTACTGCAACCTGTTTCCTGGTTTCTGCTTTTTCAACAGGTTTGCATTCAAAACGGTATAAGGATGGATTTACGGTACAATGGATCGGTGTGTGGCTCAACATTCCCCTGTCGATACATCCGATCAGACAGTTGATACAAGGTTTAATATCGCTGGCTCTGCCTTCTTTTGCTTTTTTTGCCCATGCCGGCTCTGCCAGCTGTGAACGACCTAAAGCGACAAAATCGGCATTTCCTTCAGCGAGCATCTTTTCAGCATCTTCTGGAGAGAAAATATTATGACCGATGAAAACAGGAATGTTTACTGCATCTTTCAGCATTTTTGTGTGTTTGGCGTTAAATGCATTTGGCAGCAGGAATTCTCTGGAAGCTGTTGCATGGGTTCCACCCATGATATTCAGATGAGATACTCCTTCTTTTTCCAATGCCTTTGCTACCTCAATGGTTTCTTCAATACGTATTCCTTCTGGCTCCCAGTCTTCGGTACTTAATTTGACACCTACCGGGAAATTTGGACCGCATTTCTTTTTGATGTTTCTGACGATTTCCAGGAGCAGACGCATGCGGTTGTGCAGAGAGCCACCATACATATCAGTACGTTTATTATCGTGGGGAGACAGGAAATTGGTCGGAATACATCCGGCAGCACCGTGGATTTCGATAATTTCAAAACCAGCTTTTTTACATCGTACTGCGGCGTCACCGAAACGTTCAACCAGATCATGAATTTCTTCTATTGTCAGGGCTCTTGGCATCTTATAGCCCATTTCATACCATGGCTCAAAAGTGATTTCAGATGCACCAATGACATCTGCGCTGCCGACAAAAGCAGCATCTCGGCCCGGATGAGCCAGCTGAATGCCGGGAACGGCCCCATGTTCTTTTACTGTTTCAGCAAGAAGGGTAAGACCTGCGATGAATTCGTCCTTGTCTGCCCGTAAGCCGCAGGATACCATTGGAACCGGGACTGCGTTATCCATAAAGATAAGTCCGGCACCGCCATCTGCCGCCTGGGCATAAGCTTTGATCTGACGGTCGGTTACGGTTCCGTCAGGATTTCCAAGATAAGTTCCCATAGAGTTGCGAACAATTCGGTTTTTCAGGACAACACCGCCAACAGTTCCTTTTTGAAATAAATGTGGATAATACTTGTTTTCCATATTATCTTTTCCTTTCACGTAAATTTTTGATATAATGAATTGTAATAAAATGTGAAAAATTAAACAAGAAACAGTTGTTGAGAAAAAATTGCATATGCAACTTTTAAAGGTAAAATGTTGCAGAGGAGAGATATGAGCGAAGATTTAAGAGTAACAAAGACCAGACAAAATATCCAGATGACATTTATCAGACTGTTGGAACAGTGTCGTTTTCAGGATATTACTATCAAGCAGCTGATCCAGGAATGTCAGATTAATCGCTCTACGTTTTACAGAAATTATGAGGATAAATATGATCTCATTCAAAAGATAGCGGATGAATTGCTTGTCCAGTTCCAAAAGGCAATAAATCCGGGATTTATAGCTTTAAATGGAAAAAAAGAGAATTATATTTCGTATTTTTCGCCAATCCTTCATTTTTTTGAACAGAAGAAAGCGATTTTGAAAATGATGGCGCGGCAGACGCTTCCTGTTAATATTTTTGATGAAATGCATATGATTTACAGCCATGCATTATTTGAGGAACTTTGTGAAAACTATCATATTCATCCCAACAGTGAAAAGAAAGCAGTCTATTTCAGCCAGATCATTGCATCTAATATTCTCACAGCGGTGAAATGGTGGCAATTGGAAAGTTCACAGACATCGGAGAAAGAAATTCTTGAGATGATCGTGTTAACGGTGACGAAAGGTATTTTACCAAGTTTATATGAGCAGTTTTGGTAAGGAAATAAAGAATATGCACCAGGTAAATGTTTGGAAAGTGAAGTGTTTGATGCGGGCTACTTTGAGCAGTTTGTGAAACAAGTTATAGAAATGTAGCTATGTAAATTTATAGGTATGTCGGATATATTCTGGTATACCTATTTTTTTACGTTTTAAACCGATAGTTCAATGACATAGATATATGCTGCATATAGAATAAAAAAGTAGGAGAGTTAGGATTGTATCTGGTGGGGTTATAGCTGGTAGTTTGGTCTGTATGGAATATCAGAGATAAAGACAGGTAATGAAGAGTTTTTAAAACTTTTTATTGCCTGTTTTTTTGATATTACAGATAGTTGCAGGGAACGGTGATTAGGTGTACAATAATGGCGTTTTAAGTTTAACGGATGATGAAAGTGGCAGGAAGATGGAAATATTATTAGCGGGAAACACAGGATATTTAACGGGAGAATGGATCGAACAGACTTTTCTCGGGACGCATGTCCTGATCTGTGGTGATACACAATTTAAATACCATAAGGGAAAAGTTCCCATTTTAAGACTTCAGGAACATCGTGCAGAAGAGATTGATTTAAAACAATATGAGCTGGATCGTATTGTATATTTTTCCGGCTTTTTATCGTTAGGTGCAAAAAACAGTGGGGAAATCGAGGCTCTCAACCACCTTTTGGAGTATTGCAGAGGACGCGCGATCCAGTTCTTATATATTACAAATGAAAACGGGAAAGGAGACAATCTGCTTCTGAGAAATATGGCGGATGATATATGCAGGTATTATCGGGAGAAAGCAGGCGTTTCGTTAAAGGTTGTGAGTGCTCCCTGCCTTTATTCTGCAAGATACAGTAAAGACTGGCTGTACAAGACCTTTCAGTCACTGGAAAAGGGAAAGATGCCTGAATTTCCAAAACAAAATGAGGATATGGCTGATTTTTTGTATCTGGATGACCTGGGAGAACTGATTTTTCGTATTTTTGATAACTGGGATCAGGATGACAGGAGTCTTGAAATCCCGGATGTGTTCCATATTCGTTAGGGAGAACTGGAAACTGCAATCTTAAAATTGTTTCCTGCGCTAAAAGCAGACCGTTCAGAAAAACGGGAAAAAACTGTGAAGACTGTACCGGACAGCAGGAATATGATTGAAAAAGAGAATCTGGAAAAGAATACGATCCGGAAAAAATATGGCTGGTTTCCGAAGATCAGTATTCTGGAAGATTTAAAGGATCAGTATCAGGATTTTCTTGATAGAAGGCAGAAACGTGAAAACTGGTACAGACTTATTTTAAGCAGGATTACAGGTCATGCCGCGGTCATTAAATGGGGAGAAATCCTTCTCTTTTTCGGATTTTCTGAAATCCTCCACAGAGTTCTTGGAAATTCTGTACAGTTTCGTTATATTGATGTACGTCTTTTGTATGTGGTGATCATTGGATCTATTTATGGATTGAATGAAGGGGTAGCGGCAGCTTTTCTGGCAGTCTGTGCTCTGACAGTTTCTTACATCAGAGAAGGCATAAACGGTTTGACACTGTTTTATGAACCATCTAACTGGCTGCCGTATATTTTATATTTCGTGGTTGGGGCTGTATGTGGTTATAGCCAGATGAAAAACAGAAAAGATATTGCGTTTGCAAATGAAGAAAATGCACTGTTAAAGGATAAATTCCTGTTTATCCTTTAACAGTGCATTATATGGAATATAACATTAAGTGAAAGGGCAAAGCTGTATGCCTGGAGCAGCGGGAAATATAAAATCCCTCTGGTCTGGGAAAATGATTATGGTTCTGGGAAATTTGTGGTAGTAAATCTGGGAATATATGTAAAGGCAGTCAGAGGTATTTTTTCAGCTGCATACAGTCTTCTGTCAGATTGTACCATCTACCCGGTTATCAATGGATCTGCTTTTTATCTGGATGATTTTCCTTCCCCGGTACCGGGTGGAAACGGAGAGTATATATACCGTGATTATGGTATAAATGTCAGAGATTTTTATGCAAACATCTGGTGGCCGGATATCCTGGCCCTGGCGGAAAAATATGGTGTTAGATATACAGGAGTTGTGATTGAAAATTATGGGGATCAAACAGACGGGGTAATCGAACATCAGATGGAAACATCCAGGTTCCAGTATTTTGGAAATATGCTTCTGCGTCACGGAGGAGAAATAGGATATCATGGGTATAATCATCAGCCACTGGCCCTTGGAAATGTAAAGTATGGTGACATTCTTCCGTATAATACATGGGCTGATACGGAGGCAATGGAAAATGCCATGACAGAACTTTTGCAGTTCTGCCGGGAAATGTATCCGGAGGCTTCCATGAGTGTGTATGTTCCGCCATCCAATGTTCTTTCAGAAGAGGGGCGGCAGCTGTTGGCGGCAAAATGCCCGGAGATTAGAACAATTGCCAGCAACTATTTTACAGGTGAATTCGCATACGAACAGGAATTTGAAGTGGCAGAAGATGGAATTGTGGAGCAGCCAAGGATAATTTCCAGTGCAGTGATCGATGATTATATGCAGCTTTGTGCCTTTTCCGAACTGAATATGCATTTTGTAAATACTCATTTTATGCATTCGGATGATCTTCTGGATGAGGACCGTGGAGCAGCACTTGGATGGGAAACGTTAAAGGAAAATCTGGACAGATATATGGGCTGGCTTTATACGTCTGCTCCTTTGCTCCGAAATCTGACGGGATCGGAACTTTCAGGTGCGATCCAACGCTACAGCGCGGTAGCCGCAGAGAAAGAACGTACAGCAGACGGATTTTGTTTTCATATTGAAAACCGATATGATACAGCGTATTTCTTTGTGCGGTTTTCAAAAGAAAAGCCGCTGGCAGTGACAGGTGGGACAATGGAACAGCTGACAGACAGCCTGTATCTTCTTTGCGCAGACAGCGATGAAGTGCAGGTGAAGACAGACAGGTGATGCAATGAAAATATGTTTGATTTTGGAAGGATGTTATCCTTATGTTCATGGCGGTGTTTCAACATGGATGCATCAGTATATTACAATTATGAAAGAACATGAATTTGTGCTGTGGGTCATTGGCGCAAAAGCAGAACAGAAGGGAAAATTTGTTTATGATCTTCCGGATAATGTGACGGAAATTCACGAAGTATTTCTGGATGATGCATTGAAAATCCGGGAAAACGGTGTACGGTATGTACGTTTTTCGCCGGAAGAGGAATGTGCGCTGGGAGAAGTGATGGACTGCAAAAGCCCTGACTGGGAGATTTTGTTCCGTCTGTACCAGGAGAGAAAGATCAATCCCATGTCCTATCTGAAAAGTGAGGCATTTTTAAGAATTCTGGAAACGATCTGTGAAGAGCGCTATCCGTATATTGCCTTTGCGGATGCATTTCATACGATCCGTTCGATGATGCTCCCGGTGCTCTATCTTCTTGGAACATTTGTACCCCAGGCAGATGCATATCACGCCATTTCTACTGGTTACGGAGGACTTCTGGCATCCCTTGGAAGCTGGAAATATAAAAAACCACTGATGCTGACGGAACATGGCATTTACACAAGGGAACGGGAGGAGGAGATCATCCGTGCATCCTGGGTTGCTCCGGCATTTAAAAAGCAGTGGATCCGTTTTTTCTACATGCTCTCTGATGTGATCTATAAGAGGGCATGCCGGGTGACATGCCTGTTTACAAATGCCTTGAAGATACAGGAAGACATCGGCTGTGCCCCTGAAAAGTGCCGGGTGATTGAGAACGGGGTCAGTTATGAGCGTTTTTGTGAAATCCCATTAAAGGAAGAAGACGGCTGGGTGGATATTGGCGCAGTGGTCCGTCTGGCCCCGATCAAAGACATCAAGACGATGATCTATGCATTTTATGAGCTTTCCTCAAGAATGGAACATGTCCGGCTTCATATCCTGGGAGGTGTGGATGATGAAGAATATGCAAAAGAATGTTATGATCTGGTTAAACAGATGGAGCTTCAAAATATCATTTTTACCGGAAGGGTAGATATTCAAAAATATATGGAAAAGCTGGATTTTACGATCCTGACAAGTATATCGGAAGGCCAGCCGTTGTCTGTACTGGAATCAATGGCAGCAAGACGTCCCTGTGTCTGTACAGATGTTGGCTGTTGCAGGGAACTGTTGGAAGGTAAGCAGGGTGATCCTTTTGGACTTGCAGGATATTGTGTGCCGCCGATGTATCGGGAAGGGCTGGCTGATGCGATGGAAAAAATGTGTCTTTCAAGAAACAGGAGACTGAGGATGGGAGAAAGCGGAAGAAAACGTGTGGAGAAGTATTTCCGGCATGAATATATGATGGAAAAGTATAGAAAGCTGTATAGAGAGGTAGAAGAGATTGGCAGGAATCGGATTTGAGTTAAAAAAACTGTTTCGCAGAAAAGGGATTTTCGCATCTTTCCGTGCATATGGATATGCAGGTGTGATCTGTACAGGCCCGATGCTGTTAGGTGTTCTTCTTCTGCTGGGTGTAATGTTTCTCTGCAATCTATACAATGTATCAGAACATAGCAGGGAGCTGATCATCTGTGTGATCACCTATGCTCTCCTCGGTTCCCTTACAGTTACCAGTTTTTTTTCCATGGCAGTTACCAGATTTCTGGCGGACATGCTTTATGAGGATAGAAAAACAATGATCCTTCCTTCTTTTTGGGGATCAACCGGGATTTTGCTGGCAGCTGGCGGTATCTTGTATGGACTCTTTTTGCTGTTTGCAGGGATCGGACCGGTGCTGCAGCTTCTCTGTTTTGGATTGTTTGGTGAACTGGTGGTCTGCTGGATGGCAATGAACTATTTGACAGCGATCAAAGATTATAAAGGGATCATGCTGTCATTTGTTGCAGCCGTTCTTGTGACATTTCTGCTGGGGTTTCTATTTCTCTGCCTGGGATTTCCGGCAGAGGAAGGTATGATGGCAGCTGTATTTTTTGGATACTGTGTAATGCTTATCTGGGATGTTGTGCTTTTGTACCGTTATTTTCCGCAAAGTGAAGAGAAACCATTCGCGTTTTTAGCGTGGGTAGACGAGTTTCTCCCTCTGGCATTTACAGGCCTGTTTGTAAATCTGGGGCTTTTTTCTCATCTTGTCATTATGTGGATGGGGCCATTACAGGTACACGTTCAGGGATTGTTTTATGGTGCGCCTTACCATGATGTGTCAGCCCTGATGGCATTTTTAAGTATTCTGATCACCACTATAAATTTTGTGGTATCCATGGAAGTAAATTTTTACCCCAAATACAGGAATTATTACAGTCTGTTCAATGATGAAGGATCCATCCGTGATTTGAAACAGGCAGAGCATGAGATGCTGGAGGTTCTTGATAATGAACTGAGATTTACGGCACTGAAGCAGATATTTGCAACAGCTGTTGCTATTTCCATAGGAGGAATCGTCCTGAGTTATCTTCCTCTTGGATTTAATGATCTTATGGAAGGATATTTCAGGACACTCTGCGTTGGGTATGGGATCTATGCAGTTGCGAATACCATGCTTTTGATCCTGTTATATTTTACAGATTATCAGGGTGGACTTGTGGCATCGGCTCTGTTTGCTTTGGTTTCCTCAGCTGCAACGGTGATATCCCTGTTCTTTTCCAAAGTGTATTTTGGCTTTGGATTTATTCTGGGATGTGCAGTTTTTTTCCTGGCAGTTTATATCAGATTAGAACAATTCACCAGGAGGCTTCCATATTATATTCTCAGCAGACAGCCTTTAGTGGAGGAGGATAAACTGGGGGTGTTTACAAAACTTGGATATTTTCTTGATGGTGAGAGAAAGAAGGAAAAACTTCATGAAAAAACGAATTAGTTTACTATTAAGCGTTTGGCTTGCGGTTTCATCTGCTCTTTGTGGATGCAATATGGTTTTGCAGAAAAATGAAAAAATTCAGGAAAGCAGTACGGATTTAGCGACCGCATCAGAAGAAACGGAGATACAAGGTGTAAAAAAAGCAGAGGAACAGGATATTAGCCAGGTACATCTGCGGGATAAGGACCTTTTATATTCAAAGGAAGATGAAACAAATGTGACTACTATGTATCTGACAGTCAGTCGTGGAAATGATGCAGAAAATACAAATCACAGTTGGGAAGAAATTAATTCATATTCTGTATTTGATTATGAAGAAATGGGAGTGCCAAGGTATCAGGTGGCAGCTCTTTTACAGGTGGGAGACGAAAACGGCCCTGTTGCAGGAGAGGTTGGATACGGTGAGACAGTACCGAATGCAACTGTGCAGATCAGGGGACAAAGTTCCAGTAAAAATCCCCAGAAAAATTATAAGATCAAGTTGAAAGAGAATAAGGGATCATGGGAAGGCCAGCAGACGATCGCGCTAAACAAGCATATGTCAGAGGGACTACGCTTCAGAAACAAATTATGTTATGATCTTCTTAAGGGTATCCCACAGATAATGAGCCTCAGAACCCGCTTTGTCCATCTTTATGTAAAAGATACAACTTCCGGGAAAGATGCATTTGAAGATTATGGTTTGTATACACAGGTAGAACAGTTAAATAAAACAGCTTTGGAGGCACATGGACTTCAGAAAAACGGGCAGCTCTATAAAGTAAATTATTTTGAGTTTTATCGCTATGAAGATACGATCATGACAGAAGATACACCAGGTTTTGATCTGTCAAAATTTGAAGAAAGGCTGGAGATCAAGGGGGATCACGATCACACGAAATTAATCCAGATGCTGGATGATCTGAATAATTATTCAATACCTGTTAGCGATGTGTTAAAGCAGCATTTCGATGAGGAAAATCTGCTGTACTGGATGGCATTTCAGATTTTAGTTGGAAACAGTGATACGCAGAGCCGGAATTGTTATTTGTACAGTCCGACAAATTCGCCAATATGGTATATTTTGCCATGGGATAATGATGGAAGCTTTTTTAATACAGAATGGGCTTTGAAAAAAAATACAAATCGTGGAAGCTGGGAGGTAGGAGTCAGCAATTACTGGGGAAATATTTTATTTCAAAGATGTTTGAAATCAGATGCTTTCCGTGAAAAACTGGATCAGGTAATAGAAGAACTCCGCAGATATCTCAGTGAAGAACGGCTGGAAGAAATGGTGGAACAGTATGCAGGTGTTGTACAGCCTTATGTAGAGAAAATGCCGGATCAGTTGAATGAACCACTTACACCGGAGGAGTATGAACAGGTAAAAGCAGGGCTTCCGAAAGAAGTAGAACAAAATTATGAGATGTACAGGGAAAGCCTTGAAAAACCAATGCCGTTTTATATTGGAAGACCTGTGACAGAAAATGGAAAACTGAAAATAAATTGGGATGCTTCCTACGATTTTGATGCGGAAGATATTACATATAGTGTGGAAATTGCCCGGGATTATCAGTTTACCCAGGTGATCTACAAGGAAGAACAGACGTTGATCCCGGAGATATTGGTAGATATTCCGGACCCTGGGCAATATTTTGTGCGTATACGGGCCACAAATGAATCGGGAAAGACACAGGATGCCTTTGATTATTATGTAACAAATACCGGAAAACAATATGGCATGATCTGTTTTTATATTAACGAAGATCATACGGTTGGAGTAGACGCATATGAGGAAGAGTAAGGAACACTTTCGTCACGAATGGAAATACCTGATCAATAGGGCTGAGAAGCAACTGACAGATCTGCGCTTAAGGGAATGCATGCAGCTGGATCCTCACGCAGGGGAAGGCGGTTACATGATTCGCAGCCTGTATTTTGATGATTACTGGAACAGTGCCATGGAAGAAAAGGATGCAGGTGTACTGATGCGTAAAAAGTACAGGATCAGGATCTATAATTGCAGTGACAAAAGCATTAAACTTGAGAGAAAGAAAAAATTCGGCAGTTACATATACAAAGAAGCTGCGCCGCTGACACGGCAGGAAGTAGAATGGATCCTGGATGGAAAATACGAATTTTTGCTGCGCAGTTCCTATCGTTTATGCAGGGAATTTTACATCGAGTGTGTTTGCAATATGATGCGTCCAAGGGTGATCGTAGATTATGAAAGAGAACCATGGATCATGGATACAGGAACAGTACGGCTTACCATGGACATGAATGTGCGTGCTGCAGTGGGAAGCTATGATATTTTTGACAGCAGTCTGCCAACGCTTGATGTGCTGGAACCTGGAAAACTTGTTATGGAAGTTAAATATACGGAATTTCTGCCCCAGATTGTAAGAAATCTTGTTCCACAGAGTGCATCAGAATTTACAGCTGTTTCAAAGTTTGTTCTGTGCTGTGAAAAAACGAGATATCTTCATGGATTTGAATATTGGGCAGAATAAATGGGAGGAAATTATGAGTGTAAAAGATACGATCAAAAAATCTGTCCTGGAATCAGGCACATTTGCACAGTATGATATGTTAAAGATCATGCTTGCCATGACAATTGCCCTGCTAATGGGATGCCTGATCTATATGGTATATAAAAAGTTTTATTCCGGAGTTGTGTTTTCAAGAAGTTTTGCGGTGACCTTAGTGGGAATGTGTGTGCTGACATGTATGGTAACTCTGGCGATCAGCACCAATATTGTAATCTCCCTTGGTATGGTCGGAGCATTATCGATTGTGCGTTATCGTACAGCCGTAAAAGACCCTATGGATCTTTTGTATCTTTTCTGGAGTATTACCACAGGTATCACAGCAGGAGCAGAAATGTATCCCTTGGTTTGGGGAGCAGCGATCATTATGATAGTGATGCTCACATTGTTTTATCATTATCAGGAAAAAGGAAAAGTATATATTGCAGTGATCCATTATCAGGGTGATGTGGCAGGTGATGAAGCAATCCGCTGTTTTGGAAAACGGAAATATTTTCTGAAATCAAAGACCATGCGAAAGGGGATGACTGAGATGGCAATTGAAGTATTCTGCAAGAAAGAGGACACGAGTTTTATGGAAAAGATCCGTGCAGTAGAGGGTGTAAATGATGTAACTTTGATTCAGTATAATGGAGAATATCATGGTTAGGGAAGTAATTACAGTAGCAGCTCTTACAGCAGCCTTCTCTTTTTTGGGTGGCTGCACCCCACGGGCGGCGACACTGCCTGGTTTTAGAAGTGAGACAAAAGAGTTTTCACAAAGCGGGGAAACATTTGGAAATCCATTAATGGGATATGCACCGGATGCCAGAAGGGAAAATGTATCAGAGGACATCACACTTTTGTATGTAGATATAACATGGAAAGAGCTGGAACCGGAATGTGGGGTATATGACTGGGACACCATTGAAAAAGAAAATCAGTTTTTTCGTTGGAGATCAGAGGGAAAACATCTGGTATTAAGATTTATCTGTGATGATCCTGGAGATGAGAGTCATACAGATATTCCAGACTGGCTGTACCGGGAAACAGGGAAAGACGGAGACTGGTACGACAATGATTATGGAAAAGGATTTGCGCCGGATTATTCTAATACGACCATGATCAGACGCCATACACAGGCGGTAAAAGCTATGGGAGAACGCTGGGGTTCAGATTCGTTGATCAGTTATATAGAATTGGGCAGCCTTGGTCACTGGGGGGAATGGCATGTTAATTATGGGGCAGGAATTCGCAGATTGCCGTTGGAAGAAGTAAGGGAGCAGTATGTGAAGGTATGGCCGGAGGCATTTCCGAATGCGATGATCCTGATGCGCAGACCATTCTGTTCTGCAAAAAATTATGGATTTGGTCTGTACAATGATATGGCGGGCCATCCCGAAGATACGAAGACATGGATAGAGTGGATTGAAAATGGCGGTGTGTATGATCAGACCGGGGAAACCGATGTTATTGTACCCATGAACAGTTTTTGGAAAAAGGCTCCTGTGGGAGGAGAATTAAACAGTTCCATAAGTATGAGACGGATGTTAGTTAAAAACCTGAATGAGACGGCAGAGCTGATCCGCTCATCTCATACCACATTTCTGGGTCCGAAGATCGCTGATAAATCCTATCTGGATGGATATCAGACGTTGTTGAAAAATATGGGATACCGGATCTGGGTCACCCAGGCACAGTTAAAGCAGGCATTGGGAAAGGCAACGCTCATACTGACATGGGAAAATGATGGAACGGCACCGTTTTATAAAAACTGGCCGGTAGTTGTCACAGTGACAGACAGTTCCGGGGCTGTCATTGAGGAAAAAACATTAGATTGGAAGATATCTGAACTGATGCCAGGAGAAAAAAACGTAACGACAGTGAAGCTTGATACCAGAGGCCTGCTTGATAAAGCACGGTCAGACAGGAATATCTGTGTGGAAATTCGCGATCCCATGACGGAAAAAGCGGCTGTACGGCTTGCAAATAAAGAACTTGACCAGAAAGCACAGAAAAAACAGATGATTGTTTTTAAATCAGGTGAATAAGGAATGGTGAGAAAGAACAAGAAAGAAACAAGGAAAGGAATGTTTTATGATAGCTGAAATTTATCATAAGTTTTCTACAGATCTGGAAGATGTGCTGACTGGTGATTTTTTCGGTGCTATGAGGTATATGCCTTTTAATAGAGGCCTGAATCAGATATTTAAGAATTACGCAGTCAGTGAAGATCCGCAGGTGACGCATATTCTTTCTAATGCCGCAGATGATGATTTTAATTTTGAATTCTGGAAGCGGTCGGAAAATGGACTGGTTGAGATCGATGGATTTATTCCGCTTACGTCTGTGGGAATCGGGATCGAGGTAAAATACAGGAGTGGATTATCTGGTGGGGATCAATTGGAGAAAGAAGCGCAGGTTCTTGATGAATGGTGCAATGGTAAAGAAAAACTCTTAATATTGATCGGGGAGGCAGAGGAGGCAAAAGCAATTTATATTGAAAACAAGGATAAACGGGTATTCCGGGATGTTCATCTGGCATATTTATCGTGGCAGGATATTTTACTGGGACTGGATCAGGTATTGATATCATCATCATATGAAAAGAAAATGATAGAAGATTTAAAAACGTTGCTAAGAGAGAAGGGGTTTGTATCCTTTGAAGGTTTTTCAATTGATCAGCCAGTGGTAGATAAAGATATCTGCTGGACAATGGATGGAAATGATTTTGTAAAAAGCGATGCTTAAGGGGAAAGAATAAATGATGGTTGGAGAAAATATACATAATGCTTTTGTGGTTGTGTTTAAAACATTGCAGGAAATTGAAAAGCTTATTGGTAAATGCAGAACAGAACTGGATACGAAAAAATATTACATGCCGGCAGAACGTTTCATGAGATACAGCTCAGATCAGACATGGGAAGGCTGGATCTACTGGAGTTTTATATTGCTGTTTCAGCGCCTGGATGATGGATCTGTTATGGAAAATGGCTGGATTGACGGTCCGGTATATGCGGTAGAAATCAATGTAGATTCTGATACATGCGATGTTCCAAAGGTTTATATTGCAAAAATGCAATTTGATAGAATGAAAGACTGGACAAAGGGATGTTCTCCATCCAATCATTCATTGTTTTATAACGCAATCCATGGAAATTCCTGGACACCTTTCTGGGGACTCCAAAAATTGGAAAAGCAGGAACATGATCTGACGGATCTTACACAGAAAAATTATAAGGATGTTATTTTTGGGACAATTGAAAAGATGGCGAAATAGAATACATCCATTTATAATAAACTTAAAAAATAAATTTAACAGGAGAAAATGAATGAAAAATTATGTATACATGACCGACAAGGATAATGTAGTAACCATGATCCGCCAGCTAAATGCCGGAGAAGCAATCGAGGTAGATGGCGTAAAAATCAAAGCAAACCAGGATATTCCTGTATACCACAAAATTGCGATCGAAGAAATAAAAACAGGGGAGACGGTTGTAAAATATGGTGAGAGCATCGGTACTGCCAGCTGTGATATCCACATAGGTGACTGGGTCCATACCCAGAATTTAGAGTCAGGCAGAGGCCGCGGTGACCGTTAGAGGAAAGGGAAACATAATTATGAAATTAATGGGATACAAAAGAGAAAATGGTACTTTTGGAATAAGAAATCATCTGTTGATCCTGCCAACTTCCGTCTGTTCCAGCGAGACTGCACAAAGAATTGCTGCTTTAGTGCCGGGAGCAGTTGCAATTCCTCATCAGCATGGCTGCTGTCAGGTAGGCGCAGATTATCTTCAGACTGTAAATACCCTGGTTGGCTTTGGCAAAAATCCGAATGTAGGTGCTGTACTTGTTGTCAGTCTTGGCTGTGAAGGAATACAGCCGGAAGTAGTAGCAGATCAGATCCGCGAAAGTAAAAAGCCGGTTGAAACTGTTATCATCCAGGAATGTGGCGGTACCTTAGGCTGCATTGCCAAAGGTGCTGAAATTGCAGCTAAAATGGCCAGGGAACTTTCCGTTCAGAATAAGGTTGCGTTTGATATCAGCGAACTTGTTTTAGGACTGGAGTGTGGAGGCAGTGATCCTACCAGTGGTATTGCAGGTAATCCGTCTGTAGGTGCGGCTTCCGATAAGCTGATCCAGCTTGGAGGTACAAGTATACTCAGCGAGACCACAGAACTTATAGGTGCAGAGCATCTGGTAGCTGCCCGTTGCGTGACCAAGGAAATGGGTGATAAGCTTACAGCTATGGTCAAGCGTATTGAAGATAAATCAAAACTTTACGGAGTAGACCTTCGGGGGACACAGCCTACGCCAGGTAATATTGCAGGCGGACTTACAACGATTGAAGAAAAATCCCTGGGCTGTATTCATAAAGCAGGTCAGAGTCCTGTGATCGGTGTTCTGGAGTATTCAGAAGCGGTTGATCCGGAAAAACATGGTCTTTATTTCATGGATACACCGGGGGAAGACATTGACTCCATCACCGGTATGGTTGCAGGTGGAGCACAGATCATTCTTTTTACTACAGGTAGAGGAACTCCTACAGGCAGTCCGGTTGCGCCCGTTATCAAAGTCACGGGAAATCCTGAAACCTATGCAAAGATGACAGATAATATCGATATAAATGCCGGCAGGGTCATCACAGAAGGAAAGACACCACAGGATATAGGTGCTGAAATTTTTGATAAGATGGTTGCTGTGGCAAACGGCGAACTGACCAAGGCAGAAGTCCTTGGACATAAGGAATTTGGAATATATCGCATAGGAGATACGTTCTAAGTTAGTATCTGCAGGTGGTTTTACCGATCTTCTGGTGTGCCTTGTTGTCTGTAGCAGCTTCCTGGGTGATCGATCGGTTTGTAGTAGATGTTTTATTAGAAAGGTCAAAGGATATTAGATAAAATGTTAGGAATTTTATTTGCTTTTTTATTTCTGATCTGTGTGTTTAAATTTGTTGGTATCCTGCTGATGATGTGCGGAAAGGTAATGGGCGCTGTATTCAGCATGCTGGGATTTATCATTTCACTGGCAGTAGGAGTATTGCTGTTTGGGCTTTCGGCAGCTTTTTCCATGATCCTTTTGGGAATTGCAGCTGTGTGGCTGTTAGTGCGGATCATCTTATAATAAAAACGGGAGTGCTTATGTTGAGGCATTCCCGTTTTCATTTTCATAACCATATGTAACATAAGCCATCATGGCATCGGTTGTTTCTTCATCACGGATAAAACTCATAAGGATCTGATTGATCTTTTCGATCCGTTCGGATGGAAAACTTTTTCCTGCTTCTGCGTCAGAAAGTTCCTGGCGCATTTCAAATAACGTATCTTTACGCTGTGGACAGGGAAGACCAAGGGCTTTTGCAACTGTTCCAATGGCGCAGTATGCTTCAATGGGAGAGGACATATGGGCTGGTGGGTTAAAACGGGCTTTGATATCCAGAGCCATTTTTATGATATAAGACAAAAGATCGCCTTCTTTCTGTAAAATGATATAAATGTATGTGCATAGTATTTTAACACAGAACCATCTGTTTTAACAGAACGATCCTGAAATTAAAAACATTTTTTTAACGTCCGGTCTGCTTTTAAAATCGGGTATAGTATGGTATACTCATACAAATGACGAAAGTAACATAGGAGCCTGAACTAAAATATGAAAAATTCCAAATTTCGATTTTTTATGGACTGGGGTCTTACGGCATTAGCGGTGATCGCCAGTTGTGTTCTTTTATGTTTTGCATTACTGAAATTTTCCGTGATCGCAGCGATCATAAAAAAGATCATAACGATCCTTATGCCTATTATATACGGAGGTGTACTGGCATATCTGATGCTGCCGGTTTACAACAGGACAGAAGTCTGTGTCCGGGATCTTCTGTCAAAGGTGATCAAAAATGATGAGGGCCGCACCCGTATTGCAAAAAGTATAGCAACGTTGGTGAGTCTCGCAGTATTGTTTGCGATCGTCAGCGGACTGGTTTCCATGTTGATCCCACAGATCTACGAAAGTATCATTGGTTTCCAGGACAGCCTGACAGAGTATATCAACAACCTGACCGTCTGGATCAGCAAACTTCTTCAGGATAATGAACATCTTCAGGAAAGCATTATGCCGTATTACAATGAGGCGGTCATGCGTTTCCAGAACTGGATCGCTACGGATCTGGTGCCAAATATTTCCCTGATCTTTGACCGCGTTTCCAGCGGTGTGATCAGTCTGGTCACTGTTTTAAAAAATCTGCTGATCGGCCTTATTGTTATGGTGTACTTTTTAAACATAAAAGATACACTGTGCGCCCAGTCAAAAAAAATGGTTTATGGATTTTTAAATGTAAGAGCAGCTAACCGACTGATCGGTGAAGTCCGTTTTGCCCATAAGATATTTGGCGGCTTTATTACAGGAAAGCTTTTAGACTCTCTGATCATAGGCATCATGTGTTTCTTTTCTTTAAAATTTTTAAAGATGCCATATGTGCTCCTGATCAGTGTGATCGTAGGTGTTACCAATGTGATCCCGTTCTTCGGACCATTTATCGGAGCGGTGCCAAGTGCATTTCTGATCCTTTTAGTGGATCCCATGAAGTGCCTGTATTTTTTGATCTTCATTCTGGTGCTTCAGCAGTTTGATGGAAATATTCTTGGACCGAAGATCTTAGGAGACTCTACCGGTCTTCCAAGTTTCTGGGTATTGTTTTCCATCCTGTTATTTGGCGGTCTTTTCGGGTTTGTGGGAATGATCATAGCAGTGCCTACTTTTGCAGTTATCTACAGGGCCATGTCCTTATATATTAACAGTGCTCTTAAAAAGAAGAATTATTCGGAGAACACACCTGATTACTGCCGTCTCCACCATATAGATCCCCGGAGTGGAGATTTTATTGATATGGATCAGTGGCCGGAAGCGGGAAATAAAGGGATGAATGACCTGGATATGGCCGCGGGAGAAGAACTAGAAGAGAAAACGGAAAATATAGAAAAGTAAAAATGATCCGGCATAAGCCGGGAAACAAAATTAAAACCATACCTGAACCGCAAAAACTGTCGATGACAAGAACTGGAAAATCACTTGTCAATTCCGGCAGTTTTTGTTATAATAATTCTTGTGTTGCAGATATAGTTCATCGGTAGAACATCAGCTTCCCAAGCTGAGGAGGCGGGTTCGATTCCCGTTATCTGCTTAAACTATTTAAGGAATGAGAAGCCCTGTAGATGTATAAATAGCATTTGCAGGGCTTTTTCAAAACTTCTTGCCAACTTTGCAAATTATTGTTATAATAATGCCGATTTAGAAAGATTTAGAATATAGTTGCGAAACACTCAAAAGCCTTGTTTCTATAAGGTTTTTTTTTGTCATCAAATAGCAGTGAAGAAAGATTGCAAGAGAACATAATGCAATATGGAGGGAAAAATGGCAAAGGAACAATACAATGCAGACAGTATAACCGTCCTGGAAGGACTGGAGGCAGTCCGGAAAAGGCCGGGTATGTATATTGGAGGAGTTGGGTCTAAGGGGCTGAACCACCTGATCTATGAGATCGTGGACAATGCAGTGGACGAGCATCTAGCTGGTTTCTGTACCCAGATCACCGTCCGCCTGGAAAAAGACGGCTCCTGTACCGTTCGGGATAACGGACGTGGTATTCCGGTGGAAATGCATAAAAAAGGAGTGTCTGCAGCCAGAGTGGTACTTTCCACCCTTCATGCAGGCGGAAAATTTGACAATAACGCATATAAGACCAGCGGCGGTCTTCACGGTGTAGGTTCTTCTGTTGTAAATGCTCTTTCTGAGCATATGACTGTAAAGATTTACAGGGACGGCTGTATCTACCAGGATACTTATCATCAGGGACATCCTACTACAGAGCTGGAAAATGGTCTCCTTCCAGTTATAGGAAAAAGCCGTGAGACAGGAACCGAGATCAACTTCCTTCCAGATGGGGAGATCTTTGAAAAGACCCGTTTTAAGGCAGACTGGTTAAAGAGCCGTTTACATGAAACTGCTTATTTAAACCCAAACCTGATGATCCACTATGAAAACCGCAGAAGTGGGGAAGAAGAGAAGGTAACTTACCACGAACCGGAAGGCATTATCGCCTATGTAAAAGAATTAAATGCAGGAAAAACACCGATCCATGACCCCATCTATTTTAAGGGTGTAGTAGACAAGATCGAGGTAGAAGCCTGCGTTCAGTTCGTAGATACCTTTGAGGAAAATATCCTTGGCTTCTGCAACAACATTTTCACCCAGGAGGGCGGCACCCATTTAGCTGGATTTAAGACCAAATTTACAGCTCTGATCAACTCTTATGCCAGAGAGCTTGGCATTTTAAAGGACAAAGACTCCAACTTTACAGGTGCCGATACCAGAAACGGTATGACAGCCGTGATCGCTGTAAAGCACCCGGATCCTATTTTTGAAGGACAGACCAAGACAAAGCTTGCCAGCGCAGATGCTACCAAGGCTGTATTTACTGTAACCGGTGACCAGCTGCAGCTTTACTTTGACCGAAATGTAGAAGTGTTAAAAGGCGTGATTGGCTGTGCAGAAAAATCTGCAAAGATCCGCAGGGCCGAAGAAAAAGCAAAGACCAACATGCTCACCAAGTCCAAGTTTTCCTTTGACAGCAACGGAAAACTGGCAAACTGCGAAAGCCGTGACGCTTCTAAGTGTGAGATCTTCATCGTAGAGGGAGACTCCGCGGGCGGTTCCGCAAAAACAGCCAGAAACCGTCAGTACCAGGCCATCCTTCCCATCCGTGGAAAGATCTTAAACGTAGAAAAAGCATCTATGGATAAGGTTCTGGCCAATGCAGAGATCAAGACCATGATCAATTCTTTCGGTTGTGGCTTTTCCGAAGGCTACGGAAACGATTTTGACATCACAAAACTGCGCTATGACAAGATCATCCTTATGACCGATGCGGACGTAGACGGAAGCCATATTGATACCTTATTATTGACTTTCCTTTACCGTTTCATGCCGGAGCTGATCTACGACGGACATGTATACATTGCCATGCCGCCGTTATTTAAAGTGATCCCGAAAAAGGGAGAAGAACAGTATCTCTATGATGAAAAAGATCTGGAACGCTACCGCAGAAACCACACCGGTGATTTTACCTTACAGCGCTACAAAGGTCTTGGTGAAATGGATGCAGAGCAGCTTTGGGAGACTACACTGGACCCGGAGCGGCGTGTATTAAAACGGGTAGAGATCGAAGATGCTAGAATGGCGTCAGAAGTAACAGAAATGCTTATGGGCAGTGAGGTAGGACCCCGCCGCCAGTTTATTTATGAACATGCAGACGAAGCAGAGATCGACGCATAACAGAGAGGACAGACAGATATGGCGGAGAAGATATTAAGAACCGAATACAGCGAGGAAATGCAGAAAAGCTACATGAATTATTCCATGAGCGTTATCACTGCAAGAGCGATCCCGGATGCAAGAGACGGGTTAAAGCCAGTTCAGCGCCGTGTTCTCTATGACATGAGCCAGCTTCATCTGGACCATGATAAACCACACAGAAAATCAGCCCGTATCGTAGGCGATACCATGGGTAAATACCATCCACACGGCGACAGCTCCATTTATGATACCTTAGTTGTCATGAGCCAGGAATTCAAAAAAGGAATGGCATTGGTAGACGGCCACGGAAACTTCGGCTCCATTGAAGGGGACGGGGCTGCGGCTATGCGATATACAGAGGCAAGACTGGAGAAATTTGCCCAGGAAGTTTATTTAAAAGACCTGGACAAGACCGTTAATTTCGTGCCAAACTACGATGAAACAGAAAAAGAGCCGGAAGTCCTTCCTGTACGTGTGCCAAACCTTTTAGTAAACGGCGCAGAGGGAATTGCCGTTGGTATGAGTACCAGCATTCCTACCCACAATTTAGGGGAAGTAGTGGATGTAGTCCAGGCATATATTGATGATCCGGCAGCTCCTACAGAAGAACTGATGGAATATCTGCCGGGACCTGACTTCCCAACCGGAGGCATTATTGCAAATAAAAGCGAGCTGCCACAGATCTATGAAACAGGTGTTGGCAAGATCAAATTAAGAGGCCGTTTTGAGGTAGAACTGGGCAAGCGGAAAGTTGATAAGGACAAACTGATCATCACAGAGATTCCTTATACCATGATCGGTGCAGGTATTAATAAATTCCTGGTAGATGTGGCAGATCTGGTAGAGTCCAAGAAGCTGACCGATGTAGTGGACATTTCCAACCAGTCCAATAAGGACGGTATCCGCATTGTGTTAGAACTTCGCAAGGACGCAGATATTGACCGTATTAAAAATATTCTTTATAAGAAGACCAAGTTAGAAGATACTTTTGGTGTCAACATGCTTGCCATTGCAGACGGCAGGCCGGAAACATTAAACTTAAAAGGCATCCTGCGTAATTTCATGGAATTCCAGTATCAGAATACCGAGCGCAAATACAATGTGCTTCTGGAAAAAGAACTGGATAAGAAAGAAATCCAGGAAGGTCTGATCGCAGCCTGTGACTGTATTGACCTGATCATTGCCATTTTACGTGGTTCTAAGAATTTAAAAGATGCCAAGGCATGTCTGGTAAACGGCGACATTTCCAATATTCATTTTAAAGTAGCCGGTTTTGAAGAAGATGCAAAGAAGCTTCATTTTACAGGGCGTCAGGCATCTGCGATCCTGGAAATGCGTCTGTATAAGCTGATCGGATTGGAAATATTAGCCCTTGAAAAAGAACACAGAGAGACTTTAAAGAAGATCGCCGAATACAAGAAGATCCTTGGCAGCAGAGCGGTTATGAACCAGGTGATCAAAGATGATCTGGCTGCCATCAAAGCAGAATTTGCTATTCCAAGACGGACCCGTATTGAAGACGGGGCAGAGGCTGTTTATGTGGAAAATGAAATTTCCGTTCAGGAAGTTGTTTTCGTTATGGACCGCTTCGGCTATTGCAAGCTTCTTGATAAATCTACCTACGAACGTAACCAGGAGACCGTAGATACAGAACAGGTTCATGTGCTCCGCTGCTTAAATACAGATAAGATCTGTCTGTTCACCTCTGCCGGTGTCCTTCACCAGATCAAGGCTTTGGATATTCCATCCGGCAAGCTGCGTGACAAAGGCGTTCCTATTGAGAACTTAAGTAAATACGATGGCAGAAATGAGACCATCTGCCTTCTCACTACAGCCCGTGAACTGAAAGGCCGCATCCTTTTATTTGCAACCCGTCTTGCCATGGTAAAACAGGTGCCTGGAGAAGAATTTGAGACCAACAACCGTATGGTAGCAGCTACCAAGCTTCAGGAAGAGGACAGTGTGGTTTCTGTAACAATGATAAACGGGGAAACAGATGTAGTGCTTCAGACTACAAATGGAACGTTCCTGCGGTTCCCGTTAGAGGAGATCTCTGTTCTTAAGAAAGCCTCCAGAGGTGTCCGTGGTATCCGCTTAGCAAAGAATGAAGAACTGGAAACAGTATATCTCATCGGTGAAAATCCGATCATCGACTATAAAGGCAAAGAAGTTCATTTAAACAGGTTGAAACTGGCAAAAAGAGATGGAAAAGGCAGTAAAGTCCGTTTGAACTAAACTTCTGACAAACAAAAATAAAGCCATGTCCGCGATATAAATACAAATGTGCGCAAAAGACGAATTTTTAGTTGCATTTTTCCCGACTTTGTTATAGTATAAGGAAAGACTCCCCGATACGGGGCAAAAACGAAAGCAGCGGCTGCCCCAAAGCCCTGCGGAAGATGAGGAGAGGAACTATGGAAAAGAAATTAAGAGTTGGTATCTTAGGTGCAACAGGTATGGTAGGACAGAGATTTATCTCTCTGCTGGAAAATCACCCATGGTATGAGGTAGTTACAGTAGCTGCCAGCCCAAGATCAGCAGGAAAGACCTACGAAGAAGCAGTAGGTGACCGCTGGAAAATGACCACTCCTATGCCGGAAGCTGTAAAGAAGCTGGTTGTTATGAACGTAAACGAAGTAGAGAAAGTAGCTGCCAGTGTAGACTTCGTATTCAGTGCAGTGGATATGACCAAGGATGAGATCCGTGCCATTGAAGAGGAATACGCAAAGACAGAAACACCGGTTGTTTCCAACAACAGCGCACATCGTTGGACTCCAGACGTTCCTATGGTCGTTCCGGAGGTAAACCCAGAACATTTTGATGTGATCGAATTCCAGAAAAAGCGTCTGGGAACTACCAGAGGCTTCATCGCAGTAAAGCCAAACTGCTCCATTCAGAGCTACGCACCTGTTTTAACTGCATGGATGGAATATGAGCCATATGAAGTAGTTGCAACTACCTACCAGGCAATCTCCGGCGCAGGAAAGACCTTTAAGGACTGGCCTGAAATGGAAGGAAACATCATCCCATACATCGGCGGAGAAGAAGAAAAGAGCGAGCAGGAGCCACTGCGTATCTGGGGCCACATTGAAAACGGTGTGATCGTAAAGGCAGAAAGCCCTGTGATCACCTGCCAGTGCATCCGTGTTCCTGTATTAAACGGACATACAGCAGCTGTATTTGTTAAGTTTAAAAAGAAACCAACCAAGGAACAGCTGATCGAGAAGTTAGTAAACTTCAAGGGCATTCCTCAGGAACTGGAACTTCCAAGTGCTCCAAAGCAGTTCATCCAGTATCTGGAAGAAGACAACCGTCCACAGGTAAGCCTGGATGTAGATTTTGAACATGGTATGGGCATCTCTGTAGGCCGTTTAAGAGAAGATACCGTATATGACTACAAATTTGTAGGACTTTCCCACAACACCGTAAGAGGTGCAGCAGGCGGTGCAGTTCTGTGTGCAGAACTTCTTACAGCTAAGGGATATATCGCAGCTAAATAAAGCGGGAGCAGGAGGTTTTCTTATGGCTATTCAGAAAAAAGAATTTGGTGTTATGCCTTCCGGGGAAAAGGTATACGAGTACACACTGACCAACAAAAGCGGTGTCAGCGCGTCGTTTATTGAACTTGGGGCAACCTGGACCAAAATGCTGGTTCCGGACCGTGATGGCAACATGGCAGATGTGATCTTAGGCTATGACGATCTTGCAAGCTATCAGGCAAATACACCTCATTTTGGCGCCCCCATCGGCAGAAATGCAAACCGTATTGGAAACGCAGTGATCACCATTGACGGAAAAGATTATAAATTAGAGGCAAACAATGGTCCTAACAACCTGCACAGTGGTCCGGATCTGTATCACAGCCGTTTATGGGAAAGCTGGGCATATGAGACAGCAGAAGGCAGCCGCCTGGACTTCTTCTTAAACAGCCCGGACGGAGATCAGGGATACCCTGGAAATGCAAAGATCCGCATCAGCTATACCTTAACAGAGGACAGCTGCTTAAAAATCGATTACAACATGGTTGCAGATGCAGACACAGTAGCTAACTTTACCAACCATTGCTATTTCAACCTGGCCGGACATAACAGCGGTCCTGTAATGGATCAGCAGGTATGGCTTGCAGCTGATACATACACACCTGCAGACGCGGTTTCCATCCCAACAGGAGAGATTCTTCCGGTAGCAGGAACTCCTATGGATTTTACAAAGATGAAACCGATCGGACAGGACATTGAAGCTGATTTTGAGGCTCTGATCCTTGGACATGGCTATGACCACAACTGGGTATTAAACCATGAAGCAGGCGTTCTTGGCATTGCAGGTAAGGCAAAAGATCCAGCAAGCGGCCGTGTGATGGAAGCATACACAGATCTTCCCGGAATGCAGTTTTATACTGCAAACTTCTTAAAAGATGAGCGCCTTGGAAAAGGCGGTGCCCACTATGACAGACGCCATGCGTTCTGCTTTGAGACACAGTACTATCCAGATGCCTGCCATAAGCCAAACTTCCCGTCACCGATCTTAAAAGCAGGAGATACTTATAAGACAACTACCATTTATAAGTTCTACGCAGAATAGGGTCAGACGGATACTGCCGGCAGGCAGATCTTCAAAAATATACAGTACAAAAAGGACAGTCTATTGCTGGAAAATGGCTTTGGACTGTCCTTTATAACTTCTTGCAAGAGCCCTGAAAAAATGGTATACTTATAAAATATGTCTTTAAATAATGAGGAATCAAATGTCAAAATCATTATACATTGCGGAAAAGCCCAGTGTAGCCCAGCAGTTTGCAGATGCATTGAAAATACGGGGACGTCGCGGAGACGGCTATATCGAGTCAGATGAGGCGATCGTCACCTGGTGCGTGGGACATCTGGTGACCATGAGTTACCCGGAAGCCTACGATATGAAATACAAGCGCTGGAGTCTGAATACACTTCCTTTTCTGCCAAAAGAATTCAAATATGAAGTAATACCAAGTGTGGAAAAGCAGTTTTCCATTGTAAAAGGACTTCTTACAAGGCCGGATGTAGATACTATTTATGTCTGCACCGACTCCGGACGGGAAGGAGAGTATATTTACCGTCTGGTAGCCCAGATGGCTGGTGTAAAGGACAAGCACCAGAAGCGTGTGTGGATCGACTCCCAGACCGAAGAGGAGATCCTTCGCGGGATCCGGGAAGCAAAAGATGAGTCTGAATATGACAACCTTTCTGCCTCTGCTTACTTAAGAGCCAAAGAAGATTACCTTATGGGTATCAATTTTTCCAGAGTACTGACCCTGCGCTACGGGCCGTCTATGTCTCAGTATCTGGGAACAAAATTTACAGTCCTTTCCGTAGGCCGTGTTATGACCTGTGTCCTGGGAATGGTAGTCCGCAGGGAGCGGGAAATACGAAACTTTGTAAAAACCCCGTTCTACCGTGTTCTTGGAAGCTTTCAGGCAACTGCAAAAGACGGTACACCTGTGCTGTTAGACGCAGAGTGGAAGGCGGTAGAAGGCTCTAAATATTTTGGAACGCCCTATCTTTATAAAGAAAATGGTTTTAAAGAAAGGGAGAAAGCAGAAGAGCTGATCGCCTATTTAAAAGAAGAGCCGCCTTTAGAGGCAAAAGTCCTTTCCAAAGAAAAGAAGAAAGAAACGAAAAATCCGCCTCTTCTTTATAACCTTGCGGAACTTCAGAATGACTGTTCCAAAATGTTTAAAATAAGCCCGGATGAGACTTTGAAAGTGGTCCAGGAACTGTATGAGAAAAAGCTGGTCACATATCCGAGAACTGATGCCAGAGTCCTTTCAACAGCTGTTGCAAAGGAGATCTATAAAAATATTAACGGTCTCATGCGCTATGAACCAATGGCAGGTTTTGCAAAAGAAGCAATGAATCTTGGAAGTTTTAAAGGGATCGCAAAGACCCGTTATGTCAATGACAAGCAGATCACAGACCATTATGCCATCATTCCTACAGGACAGGGAATGGGAAACTTGCGCGGACTGTCCCCGTTATCTGAAAAGGTCTATCAGGTAGTCTGCCGCCGATTTTTAAGCATCTTTTATCCGGCTGCCATTTACCAGAAATACAGTCTGGTACTGGAACGGAAAAAAGAACAGTTTTTTGCAAGCTTTAAAGTGCTGTCAGAACCTGGTTATTTAAAGGTGGCAGATGTGAACCTGGCAAAGAAAAGCAGCATCCAGGAGACCTTTTCTGATGAGAAAGAGGGAAATTCTGCACAAACAGATGAAAAAAACGCGGAAATTCCGAAAGTTGACCGAACTCTGCTGTTACAGGTGCTTGCAGATTTGAAAAAAAATGCTATACTTACTATAGCGGATCTGAAGGTGAAGGAAGGAGAGACTTCTCCACCAAAAAGATATACCTCCGGTTCCATGATCCTGGCTATGGAAAATGCCGGCCAGCTGATCGAAGATGAGGAGCTGCGGGCCCAGATCAAGGGCAGCGGCATCGGCACCAGTGCCACCAGAGCGGAGATACTGAAAAAACTGGTCAGTATTAAATATCTGAGTTTAAATCAGAAGACCCAGGTGATAACCCCGTCTCTGTTGGGAGAGATGGTTTATGAAGTGGTGGACCACTCCATCAGGCAGTTATTAAATCCTGAGCTGACTGCCAGCTGGGAAAAGGGCCTGACTTATGTGGCGGAAGGTTCCATTACATCGGATGAATACATGGAAAAACTGGAACGTTTTGTTGCAATGCGCACTGTAAACGTGACCAGATTGAATAACCAGTATGATATGCGGGGACTTTTTGACGCGGCTGCCGCCTTTTACAAAACAAAAAAGGAGAACTGATTACAATGAAACTGAAGGAAATGAAAATTAAAGAGCTGTTTGATACAAGCCATACAATTGCTGAGAGAATTTTTGATAATCATACTTATGCATGGGAAGTACTTCCTGAGATCGGTGATTTCATCCGTTCTTTAGGACCTCTTCTTCCGGAAAATGAATACCGCAAGATCGGCACTGATATCTGGGTACACAAGAGCGCAAAAGTAGCACCTACCATTATGATGGCTGGTCCTATGATCATCTGTGAAGGCGCAAATGTACGCCACAGCGCATTCTTAAGAGGAAATGTTATCATCGGCGCAGGTGCTGTTGTAGGTAACTCCTGTGAATTAAAGAATGCCCTGATCTTTGACGAAGCACAGATCCCACACTTTAACTATGTTGGTGACTCCGTACTTGGATATAAGGCTCATATGGGCGCAGGCGCAGTTACTTCCAATGTAAAGTCTGACAAGTCTTTAGTTGTAGTACACGCAGAAGATAAGGACGTAGCTACCGGATTTAAGAAATTTGGCGCGATCCTTGGTGATGGCGTAGAAGTAGGCTGCAACAGTGTTCTTAATCCAGGAACTGTTGTAGGTAAGGAAAGCAACATCTACCCATTATCCAGCGTAAGAGGCTGTGTTGCTGCTCACTCCATCTACAAGAGCCAGGACAATATCGTAGCAAAGGAAAACCGTGAAGAAGCTCCGGCACCAAAGAAGAGAGCAACCAGAAAGCCAAAGGTTGTGAAATAACGTAATGTGCGCAGCAAAAAACAAGCGGCTGCGGTAGCAGACATTTGTTTTTTGCAAGCCATTAACGAACGAACCGCCCGCGAAAGCGGGCAGTGGAGCGCGTAAGCGCGTGGTTCGTGAGTGAAGAATATATAATAAAACCCCCGCTAACCAGCGGGGGTTAATTTTTTACGTCCTATTTTGTTCCGAAGATACGATCTCCCGCATCTCCAAGACCTGGGCAGATATACGCATTTTCATTTAAACATCTGTCTAAATGTCCAACATAAATCTGAATGTCCGGATGTGCTTCCTGCAGTTTCTTAAGACCTTCCGGTGCTGCGATGATGGCCATAAATTTGATCTTCTTTCCACCGTGCTGCTTGATGAAATTAACAGCTGCAACAGCAGATCCACCGGTTGCCAGCATTGGGTCAGTAACAACAATGGTACGTTCCTCGATCGGATCCGGAAGTTTGCAGTAATATTCATGAGGCTCATGTGTCTCCTCATCTCTGTAAAGACCGATATGTCCGACCTTAGCACTTGGAACCAGTGCCAGGATACCGTTTACCATACCAAGACCTGCTCTTAAGATCGGCACAACTGCCAGCTTACGGCCTGCGATCATAGGTGTCATACAGGTCTCGATTGGTGTCTCAACTTCTACATCTTCCAGAGGAAGATCTCTTAAAGCTTCGTATCCCATCAGCATGGCGATCTCTTCGATCAAAGCGCGGAATTCATTTGTACCGGTGCTTTTCTTTCTTAAAATAGAGATCTTGTGCTGGATCAATGGGTGATCAAAAACAATTACATTTTCCATAGTTTTTTGCTGCTCCTTATTCGTGTTGTATAAGACACAGATACTTGTCTGTCTTTTCTGTTTCCTATTATAACTGATAGCGTGGATAATGGCAACGTTAATTACTTGGTAGAAGGATCAAATGCAACGATCACATAATCTCCCAAAGCGTGGGGGACCGGAACGGAAAAGCAGATAGTTCCGTGGTTTTCATAGCTGAAGGATTCCGGCCATACAGTATCAGATGCCAGCGGAAAGTCGGCTCCGTTAAATACCTCTGTAAGGATATCCAGATCCAAACTGTCACGATACTCTAAAAAAGCTTCCTTCTGATCCTGGGTTATACCTACAAATTCCACATCATCACTTAAAACATAACCGGCCATAGTGTAGCCATCTGTGTAATCAGAAAGCCCAAGATTTCTTACCTGGTTCAGATCCACTGTGTTGGTATAAAAAACACTGACAGGATAAGCAGCTCCATTACTCATGCGGTCTCCTTTGTAAACAGCAGTGAGACGCTTCCGGTCTGCAGATATGACTTCGCATTTTACAGTAAGAGTATCTGCGGTTTCATCCAGATCGTTTGCCTGAATAATGGAAAGGGCATTGGTCTTTAAAAGTTCATTTACATTGTCCTGTTTTGCGCTGTCGTTCATCTGGCTTACCACCGGATATTGAATGGAAATATTTCCGGAAGAATAAGTCTCAAGCTGTACGCTGATACCTGTAGTTCCTTCTTTAACAGTCTCACTTTCCTGAACAGAAGAACTTTCCTCCACAGTTGCAGGTTCTGTTGCTTCCGGGACACTGGTAGCTTCCTGGGTATGTATGGTAGACAGATCCGTATCCGCCGGAGCGAGACCAAAGATAAGACCGATGGAAACTGCGCCGACCACAACAGCAGCACCTATGGCACCGATAATGATCTTTTTGGTTGTATCCATAATTATTTCCTCCTCGTATAGTATTTCTTCCTTATTATATATTACTCTGCTTTTATGGACTCTGTATAAAGAAATACTTACAAATTCATGAAGGATAACAGGAATATATTTTCATTTCCTTTCATATAGTATAAGAGCGTGTCAAAAAGGTTATGTCACGCAGGATAAAAACGGGAGGGAATGTAAAATGACATATTTAGAACTGGTTGCAGCAGTAGGCAGCGTACCTATGGATATTGCCTGTATGTACTTTAACGGCAGGCTGACAGAACGGGAAATGAAAAATGTGATCGGTTGGAAAAAGGCCGGTCTGGTGGAATGTTTTTATCTGCAAAATAGAAATGATGAAAATAATCAAATCCGTAAATGAATATTGAAAATAAATACCCCTTGTGCTACATTTATAATTGGGTGTGAACAAAAGCAAAGGGGCTGTTGATGTGGGAGAGAAGAAGTTATATGTTAATTTATTAGGAGAGTTTTCTGTGTGGTACGGAGACAAAAAGGTGTACATGGGACGTACATCTACCGGCCGCCAGGCACAGCTGTTCCAGCTTCTGATGATCAGTCCGGGATTTCAGATATCCAAGGAAAAATTAATGGCGGACATTTATAAATCAGGAGAGTTCAATAACCGGAACAACAGTGTCAACAATGCGATCTATCGTCTGAGAAAAATGCTCACGGATGCGGGGGTTCCAGGTGACGAATATATCGCCATTGAAAATGGAAACTGTGTGTGGAAAGAAGATATACCTGTTCAGGTAGATACTGTGGAATTCAAACGGCTGTTAGAAGAAAGCCGGGATGCAGAAGATGATGATAAACTTCATATACTTCAGGAAGCCTGGCTTCTCTACAGAGGACCGCTGCTTGCCAGCAATTCCATTGAAGAATGGGCTATTCCTGAGAATCTTCATTATAAAGAACTGTATCGTGACTGTACCAACCAGATCGCGGATATATTAAAAGAAAAAGAACGCTGGGAAGATCTGTATACCCTGTATACAACTGCATTGGGAATAGAGACTTACGAGGAATGGCAGTTAGGGCAGCTGGATGCGCTGATCGCTTTAGGAGAGTATGAGAAAGCATATAAAACATATGAAAAAGCGGTCCGGATCTATACAGAAGTTTCGGATCTGCCTGTTTCCGAAGAGATGTTAAAGCGTTCCCGCAAGATCAGCCAGTACTTAAAAGGTGGTTATGAGGATCTTGACGATATCCAGGTAAGCTTTCTGGAAGTAGCCAAGAAAAGTGAAGAACAGGTATATGAGTGCCCATATCCAAACTTTATGGATGTGTACTGTTCCATCTTAAGACTTGGTGCCCGTATAGAGGTTGTTTCCTGCCTGATGCAGTGTACCATTGTAAATAGGAAGAAACTGCCGGTACAAAAGGCAGTTGCAGCGAAAAAAAGCGCCCTTCTTTTACAGGCGATCAAACAGACGCTGCGTTATGGTGATATATTTACGCAGTATAATACATCAAGATTTCTGATCATACTAAATCATACTAAAAAGGAAAATGGAAAGATCGTCTTTAACCGGATCGCCAAAGTTTACGAAGAACTTGGCGGAAATCGCAGGGATATTGACTATCAGATCACTCCTATGTATCAGGAATAATATAATTGTTCATATTGTCCAACAGATATCTCAGACAGATTAAACTCTGCCTGGGATATTTTTTTACTTTATAGGAAAGACCGCCTCCGGCGCTCTTTTGAATTAAAAATGCCCGCCGGTAGGCGGGCAACACAAATAGAC